>JGI994J12354_10000463_pt1 | contig 40641 bp, 37 predicted proteins | sample IntmicLarv3ML3BL_FD_12354 | JGI IMG/M metagenome (IMG submission 12354) | reverse complement strand
GACCTCCAGCGGGTTCAGCGCATCCAGACCCATGTCCACCAGCACCGGCACGATGGGGCGGATGTCGCCGCAGGAATGCAAGTGCGCGTAGATGCCATGGTTATGCGCCCAATCGATGGCGCGCTTGTGGTAGGGCGCCAGCAATTCTTTGTACTTCGCCAAAGAGAAGAACTGGTTCTGCTTGTAACCCATGTCGTCATACCAGAAAATCGCATCTGTACGGATGCCCTCGTCCCAGAGCACATCCCATAATGAAATGGTCATATTCAAATAGGTGTCGAACATATCCGTCACCCACTCCGGCTCCTCCAGCATGGCAATGAGGAGCGTCTCCGTACCGACCGCCCAGGAATGCGTTACGTCAAAGCCGAACCAGAACAAGGAGTTTATCCACGCACCCTTTGCGCGGAGGGCTTCGTAGCGCTTCTTGATGTCCGGGATATTCAGACGATCCAGTGTCGGTGTCATGCGCGCCTTCGCGTCCTGCCACGCGTCGGGGTCAACAATGGTGAAGTCGATAAACTCCGGCGTGGAGTCCTCGGTCTTGAAATTCTTCAGCGTCACGCCCCAGTTTGTTTTGCGGATGGTGTATTCGTCCGTCTCCTCAATCAGCGTCTGCTCATAACGCGGCGATACATCTATGCCAATTGTATCCACGATGTCCACATCAAAGAACGTCTGCCAGTCCATATCGGCGGGCATACCCTCGTTCCGCCAGCGGCGAATCGTCCCGCTCCACGGGCTGTCCGTGATGGGTACACGGTCGGCTTCCTTATGTTCAAACATCCTTCGTATCCGTTCGTTCGAAGTCATATGCGCTTCCTCCTTATGATGCGGAAATCAATATCACCTTATTATACCCGCCGGAGGCTGTTCGCGCAAGCTTTTCCTTTGTTTACGGGCAAATCCCCGCCAGCATCGCCCACACCTCTTCCGGCGAGGCACCCTTGCTGCTGATGCGCACAACGGTGTCACCCATAAGCACGTTGAAATCCATCCGCCAACCAGGTGTGTCACCTGCGTCATCAATCCGGTATGCGCGCGCGTATATCATGTCCAGTGTCAGCTCCTCCACGCGGAAAACGGGGTGATTCACAACATCCCACAGCACATCTGGGATGGAATCCGCACGCGGGATGGGATACAGTGCGAGGTCGTACTTTTCCACCTCTGCCGGTGCAACAAGGCAGTCGCGGTCGAATTCTTGCACAGCCGCCGCCGTCCAGCTTACATAGTCATAACCCATATATCTGTGCCAATACACGGAGAGACTGTTTTCAATTTGATTTACAAACCGCCGCGCGTCCTCGAAGGAAAGCCATTCCGGTACATTCACAGGCATCGCAAAGCCAAAATCCGGGTCGGCATACGCTTCCGCAAGGGTGAACACATCATCGCGCAACGCGGGAATAACCGGGTCCGCCAGAACGGTCATGTCCGGCGCACCGAAGCATATAATTTTGTTCACAAGCGCTGTCAGCCTCTGCGTCCCGTTGTCATTTGCGGCATTGTCATGGATACGCACGGCATAAGCGATGCCATCCATCGTAAAATCAGCGGTATACACCGCCACGCTGTCGCCCGCTTTCCAGTCCAATACGCCCGCAACAACCTCGATGCCGTTTACCGACGTTACGACAGGCGTGAAGTCGTACACCACACCCTTGTCAACCTTGTCCGGCGCGAGGATGATTTCCGTACGGGTATAGTACTCGTTATACATCGCCGTTTCCCCGTTTTCCAGTTCGTACAGCACGACGTCAAACACGCTGCCATCACCCCTGTAGTGTACCGTCGCATCCACGGGGAAGCTAAAATCCGGGAGCAGTGCAGCATACTGTGCGTCCGTCAAGTTGTACCAGAAATGCCCCGGAATGTAAATGAGCGCAGCAACTTGTCTTCCGTCCGCGTTCAGCTGGAGCGGCACATCCTGTGTTGCGGTTTCCGTTGCCGTTGCGTCCTCTGTTGCGGGGTACAGCGTCTCCACGCCGTCCGGCGGGATGTTGGCCGATGTATGCGGCAATGTCACACGCTCCGCCGGGTGGTTCACCAACGGCGGAACGGCAAGGATACACAGCACCAGCACCGCTGCCGCCGCTGCAAAGCGCAGTGCCATTGCATACCTTCGCGGGGCGCTTGCCGCTGCCGCCCGCCGCAAGATTGCTTCGTGCAGCGCGGCGTCCGCCGATATGGTATTCATATATTCCGTATATGCTTTCATACTTCATCCTCCTCTAAGAATTTTTTCAACATCCGCCGCGCACGTGTCAGCTGCTCCCGCACGGTGGAATCCTTTTGTTTTGTAATCACCGCGATTTCCTTCGTCGCATACCCTTCGTAATAAAAGAGGTGGATGACAACGCGGTACTTCGCGGGGAGCGCACGGACTGTATCCAGCAATTCGCGCTGTGCCTCCGTTTGCGCGGGATATTCCGGCGGCAAAGGCGCGGCGTTTTTCCATGCGAGCGACCGCAGGCGGCTCTTGCAATGGTTGATAACCACGCGGAGCAGCCATGCGGTTTCATGCGATTCATCCACAAAATTGGGCGCTTTCTCCAGCAGCTTGACAAAGGTATCCTGCACCGCGTCCTCCGCTTCCGCCTTACTCCGCAGCAGCGAAACCGCCGCGCGCAGGAGCCTGTCTTCATTCCGTCCGACGATTTCCTCAAACCAACCCGCCGGCCGGCCGGATTGCTTCCCCATTCGTCTCACTCTCCTTTCAGCCTTTCACCTCTAACACGCATGAACAGGCCGAAATGCCACAGGGCTGTATTTATTATTGTAACAGCTTTCACGCTGGTAAGCGATTGCTTTTTCTGCGTCAATATGGTATAATTATCCTCACATAATATGCTGTGTAATTGTTATACTTTTTGGGTGGAATACTAGGTAATATACAAATGAAGAGGCGGCGGTTATATGAATACGTTTAAGAGTCAAGCAGGCGGCAGGCAGCTTCGCGTCATGTTTTACACGCTCTTGGGCTTTGCGGCCATCGCCGCTATTTTTTGGGCGCTGTATTCGCTTGATAACTTTCCCAATGTTATGGCGGATCCACTGTATACCGACCTTACACAAAACACGGTTTACGTCAAGCGGGGCTTCGACCCCGACATGCTGACACTTGACGCAAACACCCTGACGCAAGAAAGCACAATGCAGTGGGATGCCGTTGTCCCGCCGGAATATACGGGCAATTATACCATCAGCAGCCTGCTTGCGCCGGGTAAAACGGACGGACACAGCTTCTTTTCCCCGGTTCGCTCCACTGTGCAGGATTATACCATAATGATTCCATTCATGCAGGACGCTGCCGCAGCGCTGTGTGATATTCACACGACACTGGGGCTATCCCTCTCCGGGATTGGGGAAAACTGGGAAGTTTATATCAATGGCACGCTTGTCGCGTCTGCAATGCACCGGGATACGAGCGGCTTCATCAACTTCTACCGAAGCCAGCGGAGCGTGCACTGCCCCATTAGCCGCGATGTGCTTCTTCCTGGCGTCAACACGATTGTCTTCCATATCGCTGCATCGTATCATTCCTCCTCCGCTGGATTGTTCTACGCCTCCGGCTATTATATCGGAAATTATGCGGAGATTGTGACGCGTGCGACAAGTCCGTCGACCATCATCCTCTGCTCCATTTACATTTTTATGGGGTTATACCATTTGCTGGTATACCTGATGCGCCGGACAGAGCGGTATAACCTTTCCTATTGCTTTTTTACGATAACCAGCGCGATGTATTTCCTCTCGCGCACATCGCTTATCTACTTGCTTTTTCCGGACACATCCCTCGCCGAACGGTTCGAGTGCAGCGCGCTATACCTCCTTCCGCTATCCCTCGCTATGTTCATGGATCAAATGGGCCGCGGTAAAATCAAACCACTCATCAAAATATACGCCGCACTCTGCTTTGTTTTGATTGCGGTGCAGGCCGTACTGCCGATTGATGCGTTATCGGACACGCTGCTCATCGGGCAGCTCGGTTGTGCGGTCATGGTGCTGTATGCCATCGTGTTCGACGCTGTACTGCCCCTGACCCGCATGGTGCGGACGCAGCGGCAGACGGCGAGGCAACCCGTTGTAACCATTCTCTTCCAAAATTTGCTGCACGAACCAATCGGTAATATATTCATCGCCATATTGTTTATCGCCGTCACAACATTCTTTGATATTTTTGACGCGCTTTTCTTCCACACGGGCATCGTGCTCTCGCGGTATAGCTTTTTCCTGTTCACTATTAGCGTCGCGTTTATATTGGCGCGCCGCACAGCCAACGCATTCACGCAAATCAGCACGGAGAATCAAACCTTGGAGGCTGCTGTCTCCGCCCGCACGGCGGAGCTGGAGGAGCAGGTGCGCATCGCGGAGGTCGCCTCCCGTGCGAAGAGTGATTTCCTCTCCAACATGAGTCATGAAATCCGCACACCCATCAACGCCGTCATCGGCATGACAAACATCGGGAAGCACGCGGATAGTTTGGAAAAGAAGGATTACAGCCTTGGGAAAATTGCCGAGGCATCCGCGCATCTTTTGCGCGTCATCAACGATATTTTGGATATGTCGAAGATTGAGGCCAACAAACTGGAACTTTCGGAAACACAATTTCACGTCCGCGAGGCCATCCTCCGCGTGACCGATATGACCCGTGTGAAAGCGGAGGAAAAGCAGCAGCTTTTCCATCTTTCCTATGATGACAACATCCCCTCTGTCCTCTTTGGGGATGAACAGCGCCTGATGCAAGTCATCGTAAACCTGTTTTCAAACGCAATCAAATTCACACCGGAACACGGCAGCGTAACTCTCCTCGTGTTTCTCAAAGCGGAAACCGAGACGACTTGCACGCTCGGTGTGGAGGTCACGGACACGGGCATCGGCATCTCGCCGGAGCAGCAGCAGTGCCTCTTCGCCTCCTTCCAGCAGGCGGACAACAGCACAGCGCGCCTTTACGGCGGGACAGGGCTTGGCCTTGCGCTTTCCAAGCGCATTGTGGAAGTCATGAACGGCAGCATTTCCGTACAATCTGTCCCGGGCGAGGGGGCAACCTTCTCTTTCACCGTCACGCTTCGCAAGGTTACGGCGACGGCACCTACTGTATCCCCCGAAGCATCCGAACAATCCGCCGAACCGCTGGATGGCGAATTTGACGGCCTCACAGCGCTCCTCGCAGAAGATATTTCCATCAATGCGGAAATCGTGCTCGCGTTGTTGGAATCGTCTCTGCTTCGTTTTGAAATTGCACGGAACGGGCAAGAGGCATTGGAACTTTACTCCCGCGACCCCGATAAATTCGACGTCGTGCTGATGGATGTGCAAATGCCCGTGATGGATGGCTACATGGCGACGCGGGCCATCCGCGCACTCCCCCACCCCCGTGCCAAAACAGTACCCATCATCGCCATGACGGCGAATGTGTTTAAGGAAGATGTGGACAACTGCCTGGACTCGGGCATGAATGCGCATGTCGGGAAACCCCTTGACCTGGCGGAGCTCACCACTGTCATCCGGCGCTATCTTTCATAAAAATATAAAAAAGTTAAATTCATGCTTGACATCGTCGGGTGCCTTTGCTATAATACTCATCGTGGCAAATGCGAAAACGCATTACGCCATGTGCATCTTTAGCTCAGTTGGTAGAGCAACTGACTCTTAATCAGTGGGTCCAGGGTTCGAGTCCCTGAAGGTGTATCGCAGAAAGTCCCCAGAAACCAACGTTTCCGGGGCTTTTGCTTTGCTCGGAATTGTCCGTTTTGGCAAAAGCACTGCAACGGTACTGCAACGGGCTTTTTTTATGCAAAAACACACAAGTCCTCTGTCACTTGGCGCTATGTAAGCTCCAGCTGATTGAGGACTTCAATTTCGCTCTTTTTGATTTGCGGAAGGACGTGTGAATACGTATTAGCGGTCATGGCAAAGCTGGAATGCCCCATGTATTCCTGCACCACCTTCATATTCACGTTCAGCTCTATCAGCCGCGTGGCGAACGAATGTCGCATCGAATGGAATGTGTAGCCGGACAAGCCCGCTTCCCGCATATGGATGTGAAATCGCTTAATCATATGCCGATAATCCAGCATGTCGCCTTGGAGCGTCGTGAACACGCATTCCTCGCCGCTCATATCNCGCCCAACGGATTCGGTTAACGCGGTTTGGTTACGGTAATGCATCCGCATGATGTCGGCAATGGTGTCGCATAATGGTAGTGTGCGGTTGCGGCTTGTGGTCTTGGGCTCTTTGATGATGGTGACAGCCTTCTGCGGACCTCCCATGCGGTTTTTAATAGTTGCGGCAGATTTATTGATTGTAATCTCCTTCTTGTCGAAGTCGATGTCCTTCCACAACAANGCAATCATTTCACCCTGTCTGCATCCCGTGTAAAATGCGAAGGNAAGCATAGCGTACCAGCGGAACTCTGTACAGACGCTCAGGAAAAGCCTTTGGTTCTCAATCGTGAATGCCGTCCGATGCCGGATTTCGTCCAGCTTGCGGGGAACCTTTACCGCGTCCGCCGGGTTTGTCAGCATGATGCCATTGCGCCTTGCTTCACAGCCTTCTTCACACTGTCAGGACTGATTCTAGGCCGACCACCCCCATCCTCCCGCTGGCTCTTGTGGCCTTCAGGCTCTCACATGTCCTATCTGCTATCACATCCCGCTCAAACTGCGCGATAGCACTCATGCGCGCACACGGTTCGTTTGTCGCACATGAGCTGGGGCATGACCGACTGCACCAGCGTTTTGCCAGTGCGTTATTGATTGACGATGATGCAATTTTATCACTGGTTCAAAACAGATGCGATATTTACCAGATATTCAATGAACTCGGCGAGGACATGAACCTTATGCTGATTAAGATAGACGAGCTTCGGCAGGGGTATGACCTGCGCATACCGTACCGGCCGCAGGTTGATTTTTAGGGAAACCGCAAGGCACTATATGGGTGCGAATATATAACCATAGGTATCACTGTAAGCAGAATAATCATGACTCAACTTTTTAACAATAAGAACCCGCACGGCCGTTGGCCGTGCGGGTTCTTATTGTTACACCTAGCTACCATGGATTATTTCTTGCTCTCGTTAACTTCTTTTTGCAGCTTCGCGTCCTTCTCCATGACCGCCGCCGCCAGCTTGGCATGCTCCGCAACCACAGCGTCATACGCCAACAGGCTGTGGATGCCAAGGATACGTGCCGCCAAATGCGCCGCGTTCTGGTACGAATGCACTCCCACAAACGCAACACCGTTCGCATTCTTCGTCTGTTGGTACACCTTGTCACTCGTCGCGTTGAACGCACGCGATTGCGCTTTGCGCGGCACCTCAATGATGAGTGCGTTTGGCAATCTTTCGTGCAATGTTTCGTACCCTTCACAATCAGCATCCTGCAAGTTGATGCATGCAAAAGCATGTTCATATGTGTTGAGCGACTCGAAAAACGCCGTTTCGTCGGACATATTGCTGATATCTATCGCCGCCCACAAAATTCCATATGCCGCCAGAGCCTTCGTTGTTTTTTCAATATCCGCCGTATCGGTCGCGCTGTTCGCAAAAATGAGCACAGTTTTCGCGTCGTCTTCCGTTTCGTCCGTCCAACGCGCGCCGTCAATCATGCGCAGTGCCAGGCGTGCCGCACCGGCTGCCTGGTCAATCCCCACGGCCGCCACCGGGATGCCCGGCGGCATTTGAATGACAGAATGCAGCGCATCCATACCGTCCATACCGCTCGCTTCCGACAGAATCGGCACGCCGATGACCGGCACGCCTGTGCAGGCCGCCAGCACGCCGCCCAAATGCGCGGACATACCCGCACCGGCGATAATCAAGTCATACCCGTTTTTTCGTGCATCCCGCGCGAAGGCTGTCGCAATCTCCGGCGTACGGTGTGCGGAAATGACTCTGAAATCGTAATCCACACCACCATCTTGCAATACCGGGATAATCTCCTTCATGACAGCGTAGTCCGAATCGCTGCCCATAACCACTGCTACTTTATACTCCATAATCTCCCATCCTTTCTGCTATTGCAAAACAATCTTGACAAGTTCCAGCGGTTCCAAAATGTTGCCATCCTTGTACACGCGCATGTTACCACCCGATATTTCATCAATCAGCAGCACCTCGCCGTTGTTTTTACCGAATTCCAGCTTGATGTCATACAGCTCGCAACCGTATTTGGCAAGGTCATCTCGCACCATCCGGCATATTTTCTGCGTCTGCGCCTTCAAGGATTCGTATTCGCTATTGCTGAGGATATCAAGCATCGCCAGTATATCCTTCGTGATAGGCGGGTCCTCGCGCTCGTCATCTTTGATAGTGACCTCTACAAGCGCATCCAAATCCTGCCCCGCCACGGCATATTGCCCGAACCGGCGCATAAAGCTCCCTACCGCTTTGAACCGGCAAATGACCTCCAGGCCATTGCCAAAGGCTTCCGCGGGCAAAACCTCCATCGTGCTGTTGGCGATGTCCGACTGCACATAATGCGTCTTCACACCATTGGCCTGTAACATCTCAAAAAAGTGTGCGGTCAGCCTAAGGCCTCCCTGCCCCATTCCCTCGATAGAAAGCCCGACCGTGTTCGCACCGGGGTCGAAAACGCCGTTCGTTCCCGTTACATCGTCCTTAAACTTCAAGAGATAATGGCCGTTGTCCAGTGCAAAAACCGTTTTTGTTTTCCCTTCATACACATGCTTCATACTGGCATTCTCCTTATCATTTCATATCATTGTTTCATTGCTTCATTGTTCTTGACTTGCGCGTGCCGTGATTTCATCCAGCATATCAACGCGTTTCTCGTGCCGTCCGCCTTCAAATTCGGCGGAGAGCCAACTTGCAACAATCATTTTCGCCAAATCCAAGCCCACCACGCGGGAACCGAAGGCAAGCATATTCGTGTTGTTGTGCTCCCTTGACAGCTTGGCAGAATACGGCTCACTGCACACGACCGCGCGGATGCCGCGCACGCGGTTCGCTGCCAGCGATATTCCCACGCCCGTCCCGCAAATGACGATACCGCGGTCTGCCTCCCCAGACGCAACAAGGCGCGCGGCCTTCTCCCCAAATACTGGATAGTCGCACCGCTCGTCGGAATCCGTACCGACGCAAATGGCCGTATGCCCCAACGATTCCACATATGCCGCAATCTCCCGCGAGAGCGGCAGGCCGATATGGTCGTTGCCGATTGCGATTTTCATACCTATCGTGCCTCCTTTTTCAACCGTTCCCACGCAAGTATCCCCGCGCCGATGACACCGTTTTCCCCTGCGTTGTCTGCATAAAGAAACCGCAGCCCGCGTTCCGGAAACGGCTTGCGTGCGTAATAACGTATCTGCTGCTCCAGCGTTTCTTTCGGAAAGCCGTCCATCGACACCACGCCCCCGCCGAGGACGACGGTATGCGGGTCAACAATATTGATTTCCGCCGCAATGGTCGCCGCCAAGCGGCGTATAAAATCCGTCATCGCGGGATGTGCCGCATGTATGGCAAACAACTTTGCAATTTCCGTTTGTGGAAACAATTCGTTCCGCAGCACCTGCAAGCGCTTCCCGCCCACCAGCGTCTCCGCACAACCAATGTTTCCACAGCCGCATACCACATCCCCATCCATAGCCGGAATGTGCCCCAGCTCCCCCGCCACGCCATGACTCCCGGTGAGGATTTTCCCGTCAACCGCGATGACATTCCCCAAGCCTGTGCCAATGTAGCACGCAATGACGACACCAGCCTTGGGGATGGCATGTTTGTAGCCATCATACGCGTACAGCATAGCGACATCCTTGTCCAAAAACACCGGGAATGGGAACGCCTCGGCAAGCGCCGCGTGTAGATTCTGCCCGTCCAGCCCGTGCACGTTCGGCGCGCTGAGGATGGTCGTACGTTCGCGGTTCATCGTCGCAGGTACACCAACGGCCAGTGCTTCGATTGTACCGGCAATACCCGCGCTATCGATATACCGTTGGATAAACCCGGCCAGCGCCGCCACAGAATCACCGGCCAGCACGTCCGCCTGCGGCACAGTGCGGAAGCCGGTGAGACACATTTCCGCGTCTACCTGCCCGATGCGTATGCTTGTGCCGCCGATGTCAACCCCTATTATACACATTCTGTCCACTCCTGACAACCTATTATCGCCGGTTCTGATTCAAACACTGTACTCCACGCGTTTCTCCCAGCCTGCCGCCATTTTCGCCCGCATCTTTTCAAACGGAATTAAACCGCTCAGCGCGTCATAGGCTGTCACACAGCACGCACCTGCCGCTGCCGCCATCGCCGCACATTCGCGAAGCGTGAGTCCTTGCGTCACAGCCACCAAAAACGCGGCAATGCAGGTATCGCCCGCACCCGTTGCGGACACGACCTTCTCCGGCATAAAACTCGCCTCAAAGTGGCGCATGTCGCACCAGCCCGCCAAATCCGCACCAAGTCCGCCGCCGATGTCCGCCAGCCGCGCCGAACATCCTGCCGCCACATACAGCCCCCGCGCACCGCATTTAATCAGCACAACGCCTGCACCATAGGACAACGCCTTCGCCGCCAGCGGCACAATATCATCCTGTATGGAGAGCGCTTCGGTCACATCTCCGCCTGCCCGTGCAGAAAGCGCCGCCAACTTGGGCTTGTCCAGCATATACAACAGCTCTTCCACACTCGGGACGAAAAAGTCAACATACGGCAGCGTCCGCCGCAGAATGCCGTCCCAATCCGCCTGCCCCGCCGGCGACTTTACGTCAATCGCAGCCATGTCCATTGATGTCGCTGTACCGAGCACCTTCACCCGGCGGAATATTTCCGTCAAAGCCGCGCCGCCATTGTCGAACATCCCGCACATGATGGTCGGATAGCCAAAGTGGAACAGGCACGCGTCTGCAATGGCGGCATAATCCAAATCATCCGCAGTGAAGCTGTCGTTTGCCCCACTGTGGTGCAGGAAAATACGGTCGCAGCCCGGCACAGCCAGCACGACGGAGTAGGACGTCGCCTCCCCCTCTGCCACGCGCATATTGGCACCGTACGGCGCGAGCAGGTCTTGCACAATCGCGCCGAATGCGTCATCACCAACCTTGCCCATCAGCACCGTTTCCGCGCCGAAAAAGCGCAGTGCCAACCCCGTGTTCGCCACGGAGCCGCCGGTGTGGATATCCGCCGCGCCCGTCTGCACAAGCTGTCCCGGCGTTAGCACCTTGCCGATTCCCTCCGGCGCGCCGTGCAAAAATGCGGGTGTGATGTCGAGGCAGATATGCCCCGCCGATACGATTTTCCGCCGCATCCTATGCCCTCCCGTCTGAGCCGAACAGGCGCATTTTCTCCTCTGTTACGCGGCGCACAGCTTCCACCTGCGCGGGCATCAAATCCGTGATGCCGCGCGCCTCGGACACGAACGCTTTCCGCATCCCTTCGACCGCCGCAACATTAATATCGGTGAAAATGTTAATTTTGCTGATGCCCTCGGCAATCGCCTGCCGGAAATCCGCCGCGGCAAGCCCGGAACCGCCGTGCAGCACAAGCGGCACACCCGTTGCTTCCGCAATCGCGCGTATCCGCGCGAAATCAAGCTTCGGCGGGAACTTGTATGCCCCGTGCGCTGTACCAACGGCAACCGCCAGCGCGTCCACGCCCGTCCGCGTGACGAAATCCTTGGCCTGCGCGGGGTCTGTGTAGAACGCCGCCGGGTCGGTTAAATGCGAATCGCCCTCCGCAGAGCCTTCATTGTCCCCGACGTGACCCAATTCACCCTCAACGGTCGCGCCGCGCGCGTGCGCGATGTCTGCCATTTCCTTGACCTTGCGCAGGTTCTCGTCATACGCATCCGTGGAGCAATCGTACATCACCGATGTAAAGCCCAATTCCAGCGCACGCACGCAAGTGTCGTATTGCAGGCCGTGGTCAAAATGTACCACCACCGGCACAGCCGCGCGTTTCGCCATTGGCACGAGGTAGTATGCCACCTCTTCCAGCGGCATCATGGGTAACAGCACCTCCGCCGTACCTACGATGACAGGCGCGCGCAGCGCTTCCGCCGCTTCCAAAATTCCACGCGCCATTTCCACATTTACCGCGTTAAACAACCCGATTGCGTAGCCNCCGCGCATGGCAGGCCGCAGCACATCGTTCAAATTCGCAAGCATCGTATCCGCTCCCTCTCTCTATTCAGCAACCTCAGGCAGCCGCTTTATACGTATGTCTGTAAACACATCGCTCTCGTCACGGCTTTTTGTGCTGAACTCGCTGACAATCGCGCCGTCCGCACCTGCCTGGAACCAATGCAGCGTGTTCGGCATGAGGGTATATTGCTCCCCCGGATGCAACACGATTTCGTGAAAAACGGTATAATACGCCTCGCTGCCCGCCGGGACAACTGCCTGTATGGGCGACGCCGCTTCCCCCTCGACATACAGGTACACTGTGCCATACCGACAACGGAAGGTTTCCTCTTTGCCGTCCGCCCCGTCCACGGCGGGGTGCCGGTGCTCCGGGCAGGTCTGGCGCGGCAGCATGATGAGCTCCTTCGCGCAGCAGCGTTCTGTATTAACGTACAATATAATAGCAAGCCCCGTCCGCTCAAACTCACCAAGCCCCATGTCAGCGATTTCAATCGCCGCACTTTCCGCTTCCGTAATGGTGAGGTGCGCCTTTGCAAGCGCTTCCCGCGCGCGCGCTTGATACATTTGCTGTGCTTCTTTCGTTACCATACTGCCGCCCCTTTCGGTATGAAAATCATCCGCATCAATGTATACATTGCATTATACCACTTGACAAGGAGGCAGTGCAACACCCGTGCGTGAAAATCGGAGGACTTGACAGCGGTACCCTGTGTGTTATAATAACAATTATGAAACAATTTACAAACTGGGAGGTGCGTCCATGCGCCAGCTCCGCCTGAAAGCCGGGCTCCTGGCCCTCCCGTTCATCGCGGGCTTTCTGTTGTTTTACATCATACCCTTTCTCGGCTCGGTACTGTACTCATTTTTCACGACAACACGTCTGACAGATTTCGTTTTTTTCAAAAATTACAGCGACGTCCTTGCGAATAAGTTTTTCCTCCTCGCCTTCGGTAACACCATGCGCTTTTCCGCGCTGGCGGTACCGCTGCTTGTTGTGTCCGCCGTGTTGATGGCGCTGTTGCTGTATGCGTTGTTTGAGCGGCTCCCCGGCGCGAAGAGCGCGTTCCTCATCCCCTTGCTTATGCCATCGGCGGCGCTTGTCGCGTTCTGGGACATGGCCTTCATCCGCGGCCTCGGTATCGGCACGGGCGACGCCACCGCGTTGATGGGCGGTATAGACCCCATCGTGCCTGTCGTTATTTTCTTTCTATGGAAAAACGTCGGCATTTGCGCATTGATTTTGTGCAGCCGCATCATCGCCATCCCAAACGAAGTATACGAGGCCGCGCAAATGGACGGTGCGGACAGCGTCCGTATCCACCTCCATATCACCTTGCCCATCATTGTGCCCGCCATCTTTTTTACCGTCATTTTCGGGCTGGTGCAATCGTTTAAGGTATACAAGGAGGTCTTCCTCTTATACGGCGCACATCCGCAGAACAGCCTGTACTTCATGCAGCATTATGTGAACAACAAATTCCGGAAGCTGGATTACCCGTCGCTCTCCGCTGGGTCTGTCATATTTGCGACCGGGCTGCTCGCAGTGGTCGGATTGATTTTCCTGTGTTATCGTCTTATATCGAAGAGGAGGTAGGGTATGCGCTCGAAAAACAAAACGTTCACCCTCATCCTCGGCGTGGTTTTGGCGGCGTTGTTTTTGCTGCCGATTGTGATGACCGTATTGCAATCTTTTATGACCTTGCAACAACTCGGGCGCGGCGGCTTGCAATTCCTGCCCGTCCCGTTCACGCTTGCCCCGTATTGGAAAATCTTATCGGAGAATTATGAATACCTTTTCATGTTTTGGGATTCATTAAAGCTGGCCGCATTGTCCACAATCGGCAATCTGATTGCTTCTGTCTGCATCGGTTTCTTTCTGGGTCGCTTCGTGTTCCCCGGAAAAANCATACTGCTCGGCCTGTTTTTCGCGGTGATTTTCCTGCCGTTTTCGGTCACGCTTGTGCCGAACTATATCCTCATCCAGCAGCTTAACCTATTTGATTCGCACTGGGCTTTGATTATCCCCGCCGCCTTCGCGCCGCTGGGTATGATACTCATGATGCTTTGCACAGCCGGGCTTCCGGACGATGTGTTTGAAGCCGCACTACTGGAAACCGGTTCCGTTTTCCGTATTCTTTTCCATGTCATTATCCCGCTGCTTGTGCCCGCCATCGCTGCGTTCGTCCTTCTGATGTTTGCGGAGAACTGGAATATGGTGGAGCAGCCGCAGGTCATGCTGGAAAATATATTCAAACAGCCGCTGTCCATCGCACTCAACAGTATGTACGGCAGCAACCCTAGTATCCAATTCCCCGGCGCGGTCATCTACATCCTCCCCGTCGTGTTCCTGCATTTTTTGTGCGAGGACGCGTTCATGGAGGAACTATCCAGTATCGGAGGCGGTTCAAATGTCTAACCCAAACGCTGACAGAACACGGCTTGGCCCTTTCCGCAAGAAACATATCGTGGCGGCAGGTGTGTTTCTGCTCGCCATGCTTCTGCTGACGCTTGTTGCGCAAAATATATACTATTATATCACACCGAAGGTCGTCGTCAGCCGCCCGCAGAACGGGGTTATCGAAAAAAGCATCAACTTACATATGACCCGTGCGGAAGGCAAGTCCGATGAGGCATTCTTCGCGTTAAAGCTGCCTTCCGGGTTGTCGCTGTACGTCAGCGACTTGCTGGTGACACCGGGCAAGGCTGTCAGCATCGGCACGAAGCTGGTGCGGTTCAATGACAAAAGCGTGCAGGATGTACGAGACGCGTATGCCGCCGCGCTTGCCAATGCGGAGAAGCAGCTCGATTTCTACGCAGGCGAGGCGGAAAAGCTTGCGTTCACACATCGGAATGCGCTTGACGCGGTGAATCGCGACATCACCGCTCTCACCGGGAAGACATACGCCACAGCCAGTGATGAACAATCGGTAAAATCCATCGAAACCGGCATCAAAACAACGGAAACAGCGCTGGCGAAAGCGCAGGAGGAACGCGCGAATCTCGCCATCCTCGTGGATGCAGGCATTGAACCCCCAAGCAAATTGACACAGCAAGACCGTAGTATTGCGGAACAGGAGGCGGCCTTGGCCGAGAAGCACGCGGAGCTTTCCGATGCGCAGGCACGCGCGGCGGCTTCCTATACCGATGCGATGGCGGCGCTTACCCGGAAGCGGTCTGAATTGGTACGGGACTATGAATTCAACATTTCACGTCTGACCTATTCGGGCAAAACACTGACCGAGCTTGAAGCCGACGTCGCCGCCGCCGAGGCGGACATCGCCTCGTTCGATTCGGTAATAACAGAGGACAACTGCTACTTATCCCCCTGTGAAGGGACGCTGGAGCGTTACTTCATTGAACGTGCGTCTATGTTTTCCGGCATGGAACGTGTTGCGTCTTTTACCGGCACGCGCGCATCCGTATTATACGAAGCCACCCTCGCGAAAGACGACGAGCTGCTTACCGCAGGCAAGCAATTGACCGTGAATGTCCTCGGCAAGCGCATCCCTGTCACGATTGAATCAAAGGAAAAAGTTGGCGCAGGGGCGCACATTGTGCTCGTCATAGACACGAAGACACTGGAAAACGCGGAAATCAGCCCGGAGACGACCGCACTCGACGCGGTGCTGCTTGTCGCAAGCGAACGGTATGAAGTTATCGTGCCAAATGCAGCAATTGCGTATGACAACAACGGGGCTTGTGTCTATATGCTCAGTGAGCAAGAAGGATACTTCGGTACGCAGAACTATATCGTAGCCGTACCTGCCGAACCGATTGAGTCCGGCGGCGGATATGTCGCGTTGCAAATATCAGGGTACTTTAACAATTCCACCCGCATCGTCGTGAGTTGGGACCGCGCCTTGCAAAACCTGGGCAAGGTCATCGTCGTGGCGGAGCAATAGCGGCTCTTAGGCATAAACACCCGCTACTTGCAGCAGCGATAAAATACACATGCCGAAAAGGATGTGGCGTAATGTTCCGACAACACAAAGCACGCATTCAAAGACTCCTCCTCGCGGCGCTGTCCCTTGGCGCGGTGGTTTTACTATTGGTGCAGACTGCGCGGCTCAACCGCTGTGACGGTCTTCTTGCGTTGCAATGGCAGGCAGGTACAAGCGGCGCAGATACAATCGAAGCACAATTGGAAACAAATACACTCATTTTGGCATCGTCTGTTTTCCGGCGGGGCACTGTCAACGCTTCAACGGACACGAACCGCTCCATCGGCTGCACGGCCTATTTAACGGACATCGCCTTCGCCCGCACAGCCAATTTACCCATGGCAAGCGGCCGGTATTTCCTGCCGACTGACCATGTAGAAGAACGGCTCACCGTATTGGGATATGATGCGGCGGTGGCGCTGTTTTCCGGCAAGGATTGCCTTGGCGCACAGGTTATACTTGACGGGGCGGCGTACACGGTCATCGGCGTCGCAGCGGAACGTCCGGCAGGTATTGAAACCCTTGCCCGTACAGAACAGGCGGCGGTCTACTTACTGGATGACAGCCCACGGAGCGGCCTGACATACGCCTATGTCCGCACAATTTCGGTAGCGGCGGATTTATTGGCGCATAGCCTTTCTGCCGAAGCGAACGAGACGAACCAGCTCGCGGTACACAACCTCTCACAGGCTGCGGGGCTTACGCGGACGGTGGGTCATCTCTTTGTTATAGTATGGTTGTTCATCATCGGCTACCACACAGCAAAAGCATTGTCACAGCGCTTCCAATACCCAGCAGACAATACAAGCCGAAAACCGTATTATAAACAGCGGCACCGTTTTCGTGTCCTCGAACGTTGGGCAAACGCGACCATTAACGACCGGCGGCGTATTTTATTTTGGTGTGTTCTTTTTCTTTCTACCGGCTTGATATATTGTATCGGTGCGGCCGCGCTCCGCTTCCGCTTGGTGATTCCGGGCGGCTGGCTGACGGGCGGCGGCCTCGTACAGTATTTCATCAACCGCAATGCCAACCCCGCACCGGCGTTGTATCTGGCGCAGCTCAGCGGCTACGCCCTCGCAGCGGTCATCAGCTTGGGCTTGCTTACTGTCATTTTATTGGATAAGGCGCTCGCCGCACGCCACGATACATAAGGAGGATTGCAATGTATAAATCCAAATGCGTCACCGCTATTATAGTATCTGCCGCTCTGCTTCTCGCATCCTGCGCACCAAAGGCGGAGGACTTTCTTTTACCCATCGCCACGCCGACCCCATCTACAAGCGTAGATACGGTTACCGGCACACCAAGTCCTTCCCCTGCTTCCTCCGCCGAAGAGGCGCTCCCGTTTCTTCCGGATGTCTTCCTCACTGAATTGAAAAGCACAATCGAAAACCCGCCCGCTATCACATTTAGCACCGTGCTGTACGCGGAGGGTTTTGATGAGGTTTTATTGGACGGCGTCATCGCCGCACCTGCCGTTTCGATATATGCGGACGAGTTGTATACGTACCCCGTTTTCCCCCGCAGCCTTAGCGTTCCCGCCATGGAATATGAATGGAAGCCCGACGCACTTAAACAAATAGAAGTCTACAGCGCTTCGGACAGTGTGAATCCTATACGCACGATTCCATTACAAGGGCTGGACGGCCTGCGTATTTCCGTACTCCCGGGCGGCATCACCGTGGATGCGGATGGTATCTTCCTCTTGCTCACAGCCTCGGCATCCCAAGCCGACGGCACAGTTGATTATACAAACCGCACACGCGGCTTATACCATTTCGGCTTCGACGGGAAGCTCCTCGCCAGCCAACCCTTCACCATGCCGCAAAGCAACATGCCCATGCGCCTTTTACGGGCGGATGGTACATGTTATGTATTGATGCATGATATGACGGGCCCCAAGATTAAATATAACATGACCGAAGCCGAAAGGATTATCGACACTGCACAGCGCATCAGCCACCGTATACTTTGTACGATTGACCCGGAAACGGAATCATTTGTACCCGTTGCACGTACAGGTATGGAAAACACCGCGCTCCTCGGTATCCTGGCATACAAAGACGGGCGCCTGCTCTGCTTGGATAAGGTTGTCCGCAAAACCGGGGATGCCGCCGCACCTGCGTTGCAAGCCTCTCTCTTCAACCCGGTTGACGGCACAAGCGAGGTGTTGAGTTATGTCTATTGCAGCGATGGCGATACGGTAGACGCACCTATGGCTTATGATGCCTCGCTGGATAGCTTATTCTTCTTCCAAGGGAAAGAACTTCTCGCATGGCGGCTCGGTACAGCCGCGCCTTTGCAAAGACTGATGAAAATAAGCAAAACCACAAATTATATTGATTTGTATGCCATCAACGGAAGCCTTATGCTGGCGGAAACCACAGGACGGACAGAGCGCCTGACGGATTTTATGCTGCCCGATGCTACGCCTCTCACACCGGACAATGCCGATAGCATCGCGTATGCCGTCAGAGGTGCGGGTACAAAGCTTACTGTATTGACAAGCGCGTATTCCAAGCAGAGTTTCCTGTCCTATGACAGCACAGGGTATCGCTCCTTCTCATACTTAGAGGATTATTATGACAGCAAAAATCTGCCCGGCATCGGTCTTAACCCTATCTTCCTCGGGGCGGAGCAGATACCCAATGCCGACTCCGTCGCACACGCGGATTTGCTGTCCTACCATGATGCGCTGGCGAAAAAGCTCCTCGCCGGAGATGATGATTTCGATATATTTCTGCTGGGCGGCTCCAATTACAACTTCAATCTGCCGCTGATAAACAGCGTCATCGAAAGCGACTATATCCGCCCGCTGGACGGCCTCGGGTTGGAGCCATTCTATGATGCGATGCTCCCCGGTATCAAGGAGCTTTGCACCGTGAACGGCAAGCTCGTCCTCGTACCGGTACACCTTGGCCTGCCGGCGTTGAGCATCTCCAAGGACATCATGGCGGAGGCCGGCCTCAGGCCAAACGGCGTGCCGCGTACCGCCGTTGACTTCGCTTCCTATCTGGACAATCAAAAGGAAAAATTTACGGATTTGCCCTACATGATGGTGGGGAATTACATCGTAAGCGATATGTTAAATATGATGATGCGCCAGTATGCCATACAGTTTTTTGAAAACGAGAGCCAAACACAGGCCGCTTGGGACGCGCTCATCCGGCTGTTGGATGCCTGTCTGGCAAACGCCGGCACGGATGTTGAAAAATACGGAAACACGGCGATTAGTGCACTGCTTTACGGCACCGTGATCGGGGCAGGCCCGGACGGCCCGAAGCTGATTCATCCCCAACCGCTGCTGACCCCGGACGCGAAGTATCCGCTGGCAGAAGCAATGTTCATCGGCGTGAATCCGAATTCGAAAAACCTTGACGCCGTGGCGGAATTCCTCCGCGTTTTCCTCCGCCGCGACTATTATGAATTCGCGGCGGAGCAAGAAAAGTTTCCAGCAAAGTTTGATAAAATACTCGCTTATCAAAATGTCGGCACAGCATTGTATGACATCCCCGTACTTGACGCGGCGACATATCCCGATTTCGCCGTATATAAAGAAATGCTGGCAAATGCCTCTCGTGGGGTTCCAAGCGATTGGGATTACCAAAACTTGGCAGACTACATCGACGGGACGCTTTCCGCTGCGGAATGGAAGGAACTGGTAGATCGTGAGCTGGAGTTCCTGCGGGACGAATAGACGCGTATAAAAAAGCAGGACATTGCATACCACAATGTCCTGCTTTTGCTATATATGGCGTATATGACGCATAGGTATTGGAAATACGACTGCATTTATCCTGTTTTATGGTTGCGGTTGTAGCATACCCATTATTGCTTCCGTTTCCCTCGAATCAAAAGGAAAAACAAGCCCAGTGCCACAAGCCCGATGCCGACGGGAAGATTGATGTTGGCGCTCACATTGTCCGCTGTCCAGTGCAAGTAATCCACATGAAAGGTGCGGAATACGAACGCGCCGCCTTCAAGAATCCAGTTGATAAGATCATTTATCACTGCGCTGAACAGACCGATAACCAAAAGGCACAGGCCTGTCTTGCCGCGCTTTGTCACCGGCACGTATCGGCAAACCGTAAAGATAACCCACGGCAGCGGCAGGCACACCGCTGCAATCAAAAGTGCATTCCGCCCGTACACGGCCTCCGCAATATAGCGTCCGCCGACGTATTTCCCGACGGCACTCAGCAGCGCAAACAGCAATCCTGTGGCAAGTATCATGACCAAAAGCCCTTTGTGCCGCATCCATTCCGGCGGCATGGGTTTTTGATGTATAACAAAAGGCAACACAAGGATTGTCATCCCCAGCAGCACGGCCATAGACACCACCCAGAACCAATCCCCGCCGGTATACAGGCAGACCGTCAACAGCAACAGATGTAGCGTCAATGTAAATATGCCTACCGTCCACAACGCTTTTCGCCGCGGGGGTGCCAGCATGGGTACGACTGTAATAGACGCGACCACGATGAGCGAAGCCAGCACAATGAAAAACCAATCCAGCGCGTGGCTTGTGGCAAGGTTGACAATCAGGCACACCAATATCGGCACGGCGAATACCGCCGCCGATACCGTACCCACCGCGACCGATTTCTTTTTGACCTCTTTATTCACATGCTGCGCATGATGTGCGACAACATCCGTCCGCTCCTGTTGCAAGCGCAAATCCACAAAATCATTCCCCAGCCGCTTCAGCTCCTCACGGCACAAAAGACATTCCGCCACATGTTCTTCCACGATGCTTTTACTCGCCGTGCTGCACACGCCGTCGTGGTATAGCGGCAGCAAATCCCGCACCATATCGCAATCATACTTCATATCGTCTCCATCCTTTCCTGTATCCGCAGCCGCGCGCGGTGATAGGTCACGCGCGCCCAGTTTTCCGTCTTGCCGAAGAGCAGCCCAATCTTCGCAAAAGGCAACTCGCCAAACACACGGAGCTGAAAGACTTCCTTGTACGGCTCTTCCACGCCATGCAACGCCCGGTGCACACGGAACGCTTCGTCCTCATCTACAAGAGACTGCTCCAAATCACCCGGCGACACCGTTTCCGTCGGAAGCGGCTGCATATGCTTTTGCTTACGCTGCTCATCGGTCAAAAGATTCTTCGCCAGTGTGCAAAGCCACGTCAGCTCCGACGCGCGGTTCCGGCCTTCGTACGGCTTCGCTGTCGTCATCGCCTTGATGAACGTCTTCTGCGTCAGCTCTTCCGACAGGTGGCGGTCATGCGAGAGCGTCATCACAAAGGAATACACCTGCATATAATACGCATTGTACAACTGCTCCGCATTGCTGCTTGCCTCCACATCCCCGCCTCCTCGCATTATAGAATGACAGTGTTTATGACAAGGACACCGTATAAAAAACTTGTTATCCCGTAATGGATATGAGATAATAACCGTAAACGGCTATTATCCACGATTTAATAACCCGCCTCTGGCCTTACGGCTAGATACAAATGACGCGAACCGTGTAAGCGAATTTGCAAAAGAATGTACAATGGAGGGTTTTATGCGAATTACGGTATTCATTGATTTTCAGGGAACCATCGGCGGCGAAGGAACAGATGACATTAGCACATTAACACTGTATCCCTTTGCTGCAAAAGCAATTCAGAAGTTGAACGCTTCGAATTTTCTCGTAATCGGACTTACCAATCAATCCCATATTTCTAAAGGCGAATTGACTTGGGATGAGTATCATTCAAAACTAAAAAGCATTGAAAGTGAGTTGCTTCAAAGCGGCGCACATTTTGATGCCGTATATTGCTGTCCGCATACGCGGGAGGATCGCTGCACCTGCCAAAAACCTCTTCCGGGAATGGTTTACGATGCATGTGCAAAATTTGACATTGACCTTTCCCGCGCTTATGTCATAGGCGATATGGGAATGAGCGACATGGTGTTGGCAAAAAACATCGGGGCAAAAGGTATTCTTGTTTTAACGGGTGTTGGGCGGGGCAGCCTAACTGAATATCGTCATACCTGGTCAGATTGCGAGGCGTATCGTGTCATGGAAAACATTGATGAAGCCGTCGATTTTATTCTTGCGCAATTCCATTAAATAGCGGACATAAAACAAGGAGAATCCTGTGTGCACTAAAACCGTCTATCTGTGCTTGACATAGGTGAAGAAAGAATCAAACACGCCGCGCCAAACAAAGACATTCCAGAAGACAAGCTCTACTATTCTCAAACTATGGCGCAAATCATTAAACCACATAACGATATTCCTATGTTACTTGAAACTTCTGAAGAAATGCTTGATGAGGACATCATTGATTGTATTCAAGCTTTGCATAGTACCAATCAAAATGATATTCAAAATATCCTCTTTTGAGGAAGATGATTCACATCCTCCACCAAGCTCTTGGTTTTTCAAACACAAGAACTTTTCTTCATTTTCCCCTTGACTCTTTATAGCTGGTCCTTTTTGCCGCGTTTGAAATGGCCGGATTTATTCCGCCATCGCCGTATAGTAAAACATTTTTTTACCGTTTTGTTTGTGATTCTGCCAATCCTTTTCAACCGCCGCTTTCATTTGCATCGCATCCGATATGGAAACGCCGCGCTTTGCACAATGCGCCGCAAGCAACGCATCAGATATGTCAAGATACACCACCACGTCGCAATCCGCGATGACCGTTCCGAAAACGGGATGCCCGGGTGCGACCTTCACGTTTCTGTATACGATTGCGTCAACGACCTCGCCGATTTCCGTCGTCCAAGGTGTGCGGTTGATGATTTCCCTTTCTTCCTCCGTGATGTTGGCAAACGCCACGGCATCCATATCCACGCCTTCCGGGAAATGTGCCAGCAGACTTGTCTTCCCGACGCATGTCGTGCCCAGCACAAACACCCTTTCTTTCCGGTGTTTATCAAAAACGGCGCGCAAGGTATTCACGGTATCGTCTATACAAAAACCGCGGGACATAGCGGCACCTCCTTCTCCCATTTTGCGGTTCTGCCTGTTAGACGGACAGAACGCGCTTTCGTTACAAGAATTCTGAAACTTTTTTATATTTTCAATGCATAAAGAAAGGACGGTGCAGCGCAAACCCGCGCGCGCCGTCCTGTGTATATCAATTTCTTCTTCCGCCATCCTCCGCGCCCCGCAGCAGGCGCTGATACTCCCGCTCAATCTCGTCCTGCGTACCGCCCGGGGAACGGAGCGTAAACCAAACGGACGCACCGTGGCACAGCACCCCCAGCCCCCAACCGAGAATCGACCATACCGGCCAAAAATACCCACCGGGCGTGGTGACGGCATATACCCCCATTAAAAACGCGTTGACCAGCACATACATTACCGCGTGCCAAGCCAAAGACCGACGCATCATAACGCGCTGCTTGGCCTTCTTGCGCAGTGCATCTGTATCAATTTGATTTTCGTTTATTTGATTATCATTGAATTGATTTCCGTTCATTTGCATCATCTCTCCTTATATATACAAACAACTGTACCTGTTGTACTGTAAGTATAATGGCGCAGTACAATCTTGTCAATATAGTTCGCATGAAACCTGCCGACGCATCCGATATACATACAATGATATAATTAAAGGAGAATGAATATGCACATCGCGCTCGCTTTGCTTTCCGCGCTCTTTTCCGCTTTTACCGCCATTTTCGGCAAGAAAGCGTTGAAGGGTATTGACAGTCACGCCGCCACCTTCATACGGACAGGCCTGATATTGGTGTATGTCTGGGTCTTTGCCTTTGCCGTCGGCGCACACAAGCAAATCAGCGCATTGCAAGCGGAAAGCGTATTGTTCCTGCTCCTGTCCGGGGCGGCCACAGGCGGCTCCTGGCTGTGCTATTACAAGGCACTTTCCATCGGCGAGGTCACGCGCGTGACGGCAGTTGATAAGTCCAGTATTTTGCTGACGATGGTGTTCGGTATGACCGTTTTACAAGAACACGTGTCAGCCGGAAAGGTCATCGGCCTTGTGTTGATTGCCGCGGGGACATTCCTAATGCTGGGCAAGTTTTCCAAACACGGCGGCACAAACACGCAAAGCTTGTTGCTGGCGCTGGCCTCCGCCATTCTCGCTGCATTGACCTCCATCTTAGCCAAAATCGGCCTGCGCGAGGTGGACGCAAACCTCGGCACGGCTATTCGCACAGCGATTGTTTTCGTTTTTGCCGGGCTGATGCTTTTACCAAAAAGCCGCCGCGCCGCCTTGCGAACCGTGAAGAGGAATACCCTCGGCCTCCTCGGTTTATCCGCGTTGGCGACTTCGCTGGCATGGCTGTGTTATTTTAACGCGCTCCGCATGGGCGAGGCCAGCATCGTTGCGCCGCTGGATAAGCTTTCCACTGTCATCACCATCGGCCTGTCCATTTGGCTGCTGAAGGAAAAGGCGTCCGCAAGCTTGCTTGCGGGCGCCGGTATCGCAACGGTGGGTACGATTTTGACTCTATTCTAATCCGCATGTCAAAGACAGCGCCAGTGTGAACGCAAGCGTCTCCCCCGGGCGCAAGATAGGCAGACAGTTGTTTGCCTGCGCGATGTCGATGCCGTCATAAAACCCGTTCGTCGGCTCGAAGGCACAATTGTAATCGCCGCGGAAGCCGCCCGCCGTCACCCAAAAACACAGGTACGGGAACACCGTGCAGTCGTATGAAATGACGCAGGCGGTGCCGCTGCTCGGATACACATACCCGCAGCGCCCCTCGTCAATACGCCCCTGCAAGAAGTATTCCGCCGAGGTGTCCGGCCCTGCCGGGACGGTAGAAAAATCATACACATCGCTTTGCAAACTGTGTATGGATTTTGCCGCGCCAAGCACCTCATGTCGCGAGACGTTCAAGATGTCATAGGCACCCGCCGGATACAGCAGCCGCATTCCCTCTTCATAACGCACAAGCCCGTGCCACGTCCATATACAGGGAAAATCCGCGGTTCCGGTATTGGTAATTTCGTATTCCAATAGCATCCGGTTGTCCGCCAGAGACACCGTTTTCGTATACACATACGGATTCTCCGCGCTTGCATACTGCATTTGCAGCTTCCCGTTTACTACCGAAGCATTGAATGCACTGCGCCAGATTTCCCCATGGTCGGTGTAATGATAGCCCTCCTCCGCGAACAACGCGGACGAGTCAACCGTCGGGAACGCATCATCCAGGCCGGACGCATCAAAATCGGCAAAGGCCGATTGCCTTTCCGGGTGTCGGTACGTGCCCCGTGTGTTTGGCGCGGCGAGTTCGAACCCGTTCTCCTTCAGTACCAGCGAAGCGGTTTTGCCGCCAAGCCGCGGCAAAATAACCGCCCGCAGAATCTCATTCTCCAACACCACCGCGTCCGTTCCGTTCCAATCCTGTATGAATTCAATTGTCATGATACGCCTCCTCACGCTTGCCTCTGCGGAAAGCGTACCATCCTGTATTCGCTTTGTCAAGCCGTTTCTCCGCATGTCGCCTTCGCACGAATCGCCGCGCGAAGGGGGCGCAGTTCTTCTTGCAGGGTCAACGGCATGTCGCCCTTGCCTTGTATCGTTTGAATCAACATGTCGAAATAGGATAAAACATGCGCCCTCGTTTGCAACGCACCCCTATCATCGCCGCCGACAACAAGCCGCGTTTTCACCCCGCCGTCGGTGGATTCCACAAAACCCTTCTCGCCGAACACGCGAAAGTGGTCGTTCCCCCATGCCCCATGCCCACGCTGGTTCAAGTAATTCGCCAACACCGTGGCGACGCCGCCGTTTTCCAGCGTCATCTGTATCGTGGCCGCCATACGCAAGCCACCATCCAGCGGATTCCCCATCTGCGTCTCCAGCGCTGTAACATCCTTAATTGCTTGCCCTGCGGCATGTTCAATCATGCGGAATGCATGTATCCCCACTTGCAGCAGCAACCCGCCGTCCATATTTTCATCCTGCGGGCGGCCGTCGTGATACGGATACGATTTCTGTGCGAAGATTTGTATAACCCGCCCGATTTGCCCGCTGCGGATGATTTCACCCATCGACAAATACGGCTCCTCAAACGCCGTGCCCGCCATCTCGCGGAAAATTTTGCCCGTTTCCGCCGATACGGCGATAATTTCGTCCAGCGCCGCTTCGGTGAGGGCGCAGGGTTTTTCAGCATACACATGCTTCCCTGCGAGAAGGCATGCAATGGCGTGCGCAGCCTGTTCCGCCCGCATGGGGGAGCACAGGCTGACGAGGTCGATGTCCTCATCCGCCAGCAGTTCCGCGAGGCTGCCATACCGTTTGACCTCAGGGAGCATATCCGGCGGAACCGCCGCCACGCCGACGATGCGCACATCGTTTCGCCCCGCGCAAAGCCCCTGTATTTGATGCCCGTTGGCGCCATACAATCCAATTCCGATAGGTTTAGACATAAGCTGACCCGCCTTCCTGCGCACGCTTCATCGCGTCCATCACTTTCACACCGTTTACGATTCGGTCAATGTATGCCTTGCGCTTTTCCGCCGCATTGTCTCCGAAAATGTTCTCCCCGTTCACCGCACGGTAGAAGTTTCCCCATTGGTATGCGCCGCTGTGCTCCTGCGTATGCGCGGTTTCTAAAACGTCCCCGCCGTGCGCAATCAGCTTCACCGTCTCCATACTTTTGTCCGCTTCCGGGCCGATGTTTCGGTAGATTGTGCCGTTTTCATAATTCATGACATATGCGTTCCGGTAGAGCTGCCCGTCCCGCACGCAGAAGGATGCAAAGACATTCGCAATCGCGCCGCCCGCAAACAAAACGCCCATTTGAGCATTATCCGCCGTCGGCCGGCCTGTGCGGATGCGGGATTGCAGCAGGCTTACCTTTTCCGGCGTGCCCAACAGCCAAATTAAATCATTCATCAGGTAAATCCCCAAACGATACAACGGCGGTGCGGGGCATAGCTGCGGGTCGTCATACCATGTGCCGTCGGCCTCCTCTTTGTAGTTCGCCCAGCACTCAATCCTACAGCCGACAGGCCGCCCAAGGGTATGCTTCTCCCGCCACTCCGCAACGACCTGCAAGTCCGCGGACGGAAGCGGCGACGGCGAATTCAAATGAATCACGCGCCCCAGCCGCTCCGCTTCCTCCAGCACCTCACGCGCGGCATCTGCGTCCAACTCGAAAGGTTTTGTCGTCATCACATCCTTGCCTGCGCGGATGATTTGGCGGAGCAGTGCCGACCGGTTCACCGGCCCGGTGTACAGCCCGACGGCTTGTATGCTCTCATCCTTCAACAACTCGTCCAGCGTATAATACGCCCTCACCCCGAGGCGCGCAGCCTCCGTTTCTACTTTTTCCTGATTGATATCGCAAATAGCGGCCAGGCGAAAGCGTGCCGGGTTGCACCCTTCCGAAAGCTCTTTTATAATATGCCGCCCAAAATTCAAGCCCACAATGGCAATGTTGATTCGTTTATCCATTCCACTCGTCCTCCCCTGCATGTGCCTTGTCTTTCCCCAACTTACGGATATGTGCGGGCGATACGCCGTAGTGATTCTTAAACGCGCGTGTGAAATTCTTGGGGCTTGTATAACCCAAGTCCGCCGTGACCTCCGCCACCCGCTTTCCTTGTTGCAACAGTTCCATGGCGGCTTTCATTTTCAAGTCGCTTGTGTAGCGCATGAAGCTTTTTCCCGCGATGCGCTTAAAAAGCTGGCTGAAATACGCATAACTCAAATCGGAATAATTCGCAATGGTGGTCAGATTCACGCTGTCCAGATTATCATGAATATACCGTAAGGAATCCTCCAGCGTGAAGCGCCCCAGCTTCTTCGCCAGCGCACCGGCCAGCGCGTCAAAGGCCGCGTACAGGGCTTCCCGCAGCTCGTTCACATTCCGAAATGCAGCGATGCTCTCCACCGGAAGCTCAATTTCCAAATTGATGGCATACGCCACGCTGCCAATCGCGCGGAGCACGCCGCTGTAACACTTGGCAACATCCTCCATATGCGGCACGCGCGCCGGTGTGTCCGGAAACAAATTCACAATCATTTTTTGATACCGTTCCTTCTCAAAGGCGCGCAGCAGCTTGACCAGTGCCCGCCTGTCCGCCTCCGCAAGCCCGGCGGATGGCACATTCCGCCGGGCATCGGCCATGACGAAACCCAGCGCCGGGAAGAAGCGTGCAACGCACAACATCTCTTCCGCCTCCGCGTACAACGCCGCGCAATCCTGCGCTGTGCCATCCGTACTGACACCGCCGAAGCCCTGCACGAAGCCGTTCACCACTTCCCGTGCATCGGCTTTTTTATCATGTCCCAGCAAAAACGCCGTCCCCTGCCGGAAAGGCAACACCGCGTAGTGCTCACTTTGCCGCGCAAGGAGAATTGCCGCCGCCGTCATCCCGATACGGTAATGCATCCACCCGCCCATGTGCTCGTCCGACAGAAGCGCATCTGTCAGACCATCGGCGTTTCCATAGGCAAGCTTATCCAACGCCGAAGCGAGCGCCTCCTCCTTTCGGCTGTCCGCCGCCTGCGCAAGCAATTTCCCGGCGGATTCCGCCAGCGATTTTTTGAATTGTTCCAGCAATACAGGCTTCAGCAAATAGTCATCCACGCCCAGCCGCAGCGATTCCCGCGCGTATGAAAAATCGTCATATGCTGTCAGCACAACATACCGCGCACAATCCGTGATACCCTGTGCCTCACGGATGAAAGCGATTCCGTCCATCGCGGGCATATTGATGTCCACGAATACAAGGCGCGGCACGGACGGCTCTGCCCGCAGGAGCGCAAGCGCCTCCCGCGCATCCTGCCGGTAGTCTACTGCTCCTACCGCTTCGTGATTGATGTGCGCAAGGCGGTTTACCATTCCCTCGCAGACCACTTTTTCATCATCTACTATCAACACATGTATTTTCATATGTACCTCACACCGTCGGTTTCGTCATCTCGGCCACGGGGAAGAAAATGCGCACGCCTGTCCATTCGCCGCCATACAAGGTGATGCTTGCTTCCTCTTGATAGAACAGCCGCAGGCGGCTCGCGATGTTATACAGTCCAATCTGCTTCTTACCCCCGTCGGATACCGCATACGCACGCTGCATTTGCGCATTCACGTCCCGCATGGTCGCGTCTGACGGCGGCTCCCCGTCATTTTGCACCTCCACACAGCAGACTCTTTCCGCCTCCCCGATGCGGACGCGTATAACCGAGAGCGACTTTCCGCCGTACTTAATAGCATTCTCTACCAGCGGCTGGAAAATGAAGCGCAGGAAGGTTCTGTCGTGCAGCTCCGCCGGGCATTCAACCGCAAGCGCAATCGGCTTCTCGCGGAAGGCGTTCACGAATTGCAAATAGGTGCGGAGGTTGCCAATCTCCTCCCGAAAGGTGGCAAACATCGCGCCCTCCAGGTTGTAGTGCAATATGCTTGCCAGCCACGATACCGCATCCGCCATTTGCCAGAGGTTTTCCTTTTCCATAGAAAGTTGTAAAAAGTACATGGAATTGTAGATGAAATGCGGGTTGATTTGGTATTGCAATGCCTCCAACTGCGCGTCGCGCTGCCCGCGTTCCCGCAGGAGGCTTTCTTCCACCGTCGCTTCCAAAATGCCAAGCAGGTTATTAAACTGGCTGTTCATCACGCCGATTTCGTCTTTCCGATCCTCTTGTATCCGGGCGGCAAAACGCCCGCGGGACACCTCCTGCATGGCTTCCAGCGTCAGCTTGAACCGGCGGAACAACCGTGAAACAAGCCGGTTGACGAGGACAGCCGTCAACCCCAGGCCAAGAAGCATCACGCCGATGATACCCAATGCATTCAACAGCAGTGCGCCATTTTGCGGTTCGTGAAGCACACGCATCCCGACGGAAAGGTTCAGTCGCCGAATGTCTTGATACACCCAATTTTTCGCCTGTCCCGGCGCGGACAGGATTTGATACTCCCCACTCGTGATATAGGGTGACAGAAGAAGCGCATCCGTCGTGGAAAGCATAATCAAGCCGATTTGCTTGCCGCTGATAGAATACACCTTCCGCAAATATACGCGTACCTTTCCTACATACTCATCCGCAGGGTAGGCGAAGCGACCGGACGGGTCCTCCACATCATAGAGCCAGCTTACCTTTTTATCCGACACAATAAAATCCAGAATCACCTCGTCGGTGATGTTGGAAAAATTTTGGAAAATCCGCCCTGTCTCCGGATGGGTGCCGTTGCCGGTGTAAATCGTCACAGACCGGATAATGTCCTTATGAAGCTCCTGCGTCAACACAACGGAGGGGTATACCGTGTTATTCAAATCCAACACATTTTCCGCATTGATATTGAAATCCCGCCGCAAATATGCCAAAAGCGATTCCATACTGCCTAGATAAGCGGAATATTCCTCTATCGCCACAGCTTTTTCATTCACACCGTCCGCAATCACCCGCAGATAATCTTGGCTTGCTTTGTACTGGCTATCCGCAAGGGTACGATTGACCTGTGCAATCAATACCGCCGTCATCACACCCATGGGGAGCACAAGCGTCAGAACACACACCACTGTGATTTTCCAGACCAAGGTTCTGTTTTTCAACCAGCCCGCCATATGCTTCCCCCTTCCGCAATGCTTTCATTATAGCATATGATGCACCTTGTTTGAAGCTGTGCATGGAATTAAACCACGGGAAATATGACATAAAGCAATCCGGGCTTTGCCCGGATTGCTTTTGTACCATTATGCTATACTATGCTGTCCGTATTACTGGTAATTTTTGATATGCAGGCTCGTGCCGTATTGCGCATTGTATGCCGCCAGCAACGATTCCGCAACCTCCATGCCGCCCAAGCGGATGTACTCGTTCACATACGCATCCCAGTTGTCAAAGTTTTCGTCGCCGAGAAGGAATTTGATGCGCATGTCGTCCTCGTATTTTGTGATGTCCGGCATCTTGTTCTGATACTCTTCTGTCGTGATGCCAAGGAAGCCGTTCAGGAACAACGGGTTGTCACGTGCCGCGACATAGCCCTCGTAGGACTTCATCTGCGCGATGGTATCGCCCATCAACTGGTCGGGATACAGGTCGATACGGTTCAGGTAGCAGAAAATTTCAGGGTCGCCCTCGATGATGGTGCCGTCCGCCATTTTGCGGTCGGGGTCACGCAGATAGAGATAATCCAAATCGCCATTTGCATCCACCGTGAAGCCCTTGCCTTCCACACCGTAACGGGACACGCGGTAGCCGTAGTCGGTGGTAGACCAATCCAGGTAATTCATCAAAACGTCAACATTTTCACACTTATACGAAATCGCAAGTACATTGTCCATCGGGTCGCTGGCCGTCATGCCTGCGTTCCCATTCGGGCCGACGACCGCCGGGCCCGCCACAAGCTCGCCATCCGGCTGGCTGTCGAGGAAACCGTAGCCGGAATATGCGCCGGAAAGCTCACTCCACCAACCGACCCACGCACCAAACTTGCCCTGTGAAAGCTTCTGCCAGAACTGCTCACCCTTCTGCGTATACACTTCGGGGTCAACATACTTTTTGTCATACAAATCCTTAAAGGTCATCAACGCCTGCTTGTAGCCATCGCTGACAGAACAGATTTCCACTTCGTCGCCGACGATATTATAATAGCCCGGCGTCGCGTTGAACATGCCGTAAAACATATGCAGCGTATTGTTGCCGTAGCCGAAGGTATCGTTGACATTGTTACCGTCCGGGTCGTCCTCCGTGAATGCACGCATCACCTCAACGAATTCTTCATACGTCTGCGGAACTTCCAGACCGAGATTATCAAGCCAATCTTTACGGTATGTCAGGTTCCACTTACCCGCCGTGTTGTTTCCCGGGATGGCGTAAATGCTATCGCCCACGGACACGCGCGGCCAGTTGCCCTCGTTGACATAACTTTTCAAGTTCGGGTAATTACCAACCAAATCCGTCAAATCCGCATACGCGCCCTGCGTGGCATATTCATAGAAATTGGCCGCGGGGATAACAGACAGGCTCGGGATGTCGCCGCTGGATACCAGCAGTGCATATTTCTGCTGCCAGTTGTCCACGCCGGTAATCAGCTCGAAATCCAGCCCGAGGTTTTCCTTCAGGTATTCCTTCGTCAGGTCGCTGAAGGCATTTTCCACACGCGCGTTCGCAAAGAAGATACTGGCCTTTACAGGCTCCGCCGGGGTTTCCGGTGCGGGTGTACTTGCGTCGGGCGTTGCTGCCGTGTCTGCCGACTCGGTAGGGGTCGGTGTCGGCGTTGCGGATGGCGTGTCGTTGTTCGACCCGCACGATACCGCGCCGAGCGCCATCAGTGTTGCCAATGTCAATGCTGCTAAACGTTTCTTCATAAATTGCACTCCTCCTTTTATTTGTCTTGCATATGCAACTGCTTACATATCTATTATCCCTTCACCGAGCCGACAAGCACGCCTTTGACGAAGTACTTTTGCAGGAAGGGGTAAATCACGACAATCGGGAACACCGTGATGACGACGAGAGACATCTTGATGTTTTCCTGTAGCTGCGCCGAGGCGGAATCCTGGAATTGCAGCACCTCCGGCCGGGATTGCAGCAGCACCTCCCGCAGGATAATCTGTATCGGCTGGTATGTCGTTTTGTTCAAGAAGATAATCGCGGGAAAGAAGCTGTTCCAATACCCCACGGCATAAAACAATGTCACCGTCGCGATGACGGGCATGGACAGCGGCATGTAAATCTGCAATAATATGCGGAAATGCCGCGCGCCGTCCACCTGCGCTGATTCCTCCAGGCTTTTCGGAATCGCTTGCAGGAAATTGCGCATGATAATCATGTTGTAGGTGCTGAGAGCATACGGAATAATCAGTGCCCAGATGGTATCAATCAAGTGCAGCTCCCGCACAGTCAGGTAAAACGGTATCAACCCGCCGCCGAAAAGCATGGTGATAACAACAAAGAGCGTCATGGCCTTCCGTCCGGGTAAATACGGCTTTGACAGCACATACGCACCCATGGTCGTCAGAATCATGCTGATGGCCGTGCCGACGATGGTTATAAACAAACTGTTCATAAACGCACGCGGGATGCGCGGGTTTTTCAACACATATTCATACGCCGCGGTGGAAAACTGATCCGGCCAGAACAGCAACCCCTGCTTGAAAATATGCGCCACACTGGAGACGGAGCCGACGCAGATATACCAGAACGGATACAACGTCACCAGCAGAATGAAACCAAGAAACAACGTGTTGAAAATTGTAAACACAATGTCGCCGGGGGTCTTGCGGTATGTTTTCATTACCAAATGCCCTCCCCTTCCGAAATGCGCTTGACAATGGCATTTGTAATCATAATCAAGATAAAGCCCACGATTGACTTGAAAATACCTACCGCCGCCGCAAGGGAATAGTTGTTCGTCGAATACAAACCGACGCGGTAGATGTAATACTCAATCGTTTCACCGACGCTCAGCACCGTGTCGTTAATCATTACGAATATCTGGTCGAAATTGACATTCAGAATGCTGCCGACTTGTAGAATCAGCATGATGACAACAACATTCGCAATAGATGGCAGCGTAATGTTCCAAATCCGACGGAAGCGCTTCGCCCCGTCGATGGCAGCGGCCTCATACAGCTCCTCATCCACGCCGGAGATGGCGGCGAGGTACACAATCGCACCCCAGCCGAGCCCTTTCCAAATGCTGGAAATAACCACAATCCAACGGAAGTACTTGGATTCACCCATGAAATTGACAGCCTGCCCGCCGAACATGCGGATGATGTCGTTCACCACGCCTGTTGAGGGCGAGAGGAGCATATAGAACAAACCGCCCGCGATTGTCCACGAGATAAAATGCGGGAGATAGCTGATGGTTTGTGTGATGCGTTTGCCAAACTTCGACCGCACCTCGTTCAGCAGCAGCGCGAAGATGATGGGCGCGGGAAAAACGATGAGGAGGTTCATCAAGCTGATGATAATCGTATTCCCCAGTGTCGCGCGGAAAGCAGACGAAGCGATGAACCGCCGAAAGTTATCCAACCCCACCCACGGGCTCTCCCATATACCGCGCAGGATTTTGAAATCCTTAAACGCAATCACAATACCGCCCATCGGAACATAGCAGAAAATGATGTACCATGCCGCAACAGGCAAGAACAGCAAATATAGCTCCCAGTGGTTCCGAACCGCCCGAAGGAACCTTGTTCCAAGTCTAGCCCGTGTCCGTCCGACTTGCATGACTTCATTTCCTTTTCCTTGTTTTGTCCGCTCCATTTCATCCCCCCGCACGGTACAGATATAGGCATATCGACTGGATTCGCATCACTTCATAAGGTATTTTAGTTTATTTTGAACAAAGAAACAACACGCCCCGTTATGGAAAGGTATCATTTTTAATGATTCCATTCCGATGCAAACCATGATACAATACACTAAAGAAGCAATAGGAAAAAATGTAAAAGATGAATGGGAGTGTACATATGACCTCGCGAGAGAAAGTGAACAGCATCTTCCGCCGCAAAAACTGCGGTGAGACAGCCATGTGGACAGGCCACCCCAGCGAAGGCGCGATTGCAAATTGCGTCAAAGAATGGGGCATTGCGCCAACGCGGGAAGCGATTTACCAACACCTGAACGACGATTGCCGCTGGGTGATGGCAGACGGCGGCTACCGGCATCCCGACGGGTTGCCCATGTTTGACACATCGTACGGTGTCAAACGTTCCACATTGAGCGCGGCGGGCTGCTTCGCCGGGGCGGAGCGCGTGTCAGACTTGGACGATTATCCCTGGCCGGACATAAAGCACTGTGACTTCACACGGATATATGAAGAGATTGAAAAATTTCCGGACAAAATGGTTTTTACCGGGTTATGGAGCCCGTTCTTCCATCTGTTGGCAGATTTCTTCGGCATGGAAAATTTTTTCATCAAAATGTATGAATGCCCCGAGGTTGTCGAAGCATTGACGGAGCGCATTGTGGATTTTTACGTGGAGGCAGGCGACAAATTTTTTACCGGACTGGGTGACCGTGCGGATACCATGTTCTTCGGCAATGACTTCGGTACGCAGCTTGACCTTTTCATTTCCCCGGATGCGTTCCGCCGGTTCATTCTGCCATCGTTCAAGCGGCTCATCGCCGTAGGGAAGAAATACAACAAAATCGTGATGCTGCATTCCTGCGGCTCCATTTATCGCATCATCCCCGACCTTATCGAAGCGGGTGTGGACGTACTGCATCCCATACAGGCGCAGGCGACAGGTATGTCCGCAGCGGAGCTGGCACCGTTCAAATCCGACCTGGCGTTCCTCGGCGGTCTTGACGCGCAAAGCTTCTTCGTCCATGCTTCGCCCGCGCAAATCAAGGATGAGGTGCGCCGTGTACGCGATGTCCTCGGGCCAAACATCGTCATCTCGCCCAGCCATGAAGAAATTTTGCCGAACATCCCGCCGGCAAATTTGCTGGCCATGGCAGAAGCGGCGCGGGAATAATCCCGCGCCGCCTTTCCGGCTATTGCTTCACCCAATATGTGCTACCATCCTTCTCACGGTCCAGGAAGCCGTATTGTATCAAATACCGCCGCACAGTCGGGATGTCCGCGTAGTATATCCCGACAACCTCGTTCACTTCCTTTTCCGTATACATTCTGTTCGGCGTAAAATCCTGTACAATACGCTGCAAAATGATGATTTTTTTCTTTTCCTTCGCCGGAAAAGCCTTGACCACTAGCTTTCCCTCCGTGTCGAAATACCGGTTCAATACCTCTTCCTTCTCCGCCTGCGTGATGGCGAACCGTTCATCAAGCATAGTCGCTGTCCTGTGAATGTCAATCAGTCCTTCCTTATCGTCCTCCACGGCGCGTTTACCGCATTCCCTTTGTGCCTCCAGCAGTTCCGCCAGCGCAACGATGATTTTGGCCTGTTTATACTTTTCCCTGAACGCAAAACGCTGGTTGCGGATGGTAGAGGTGCTTGTCGCATCCGTTCGGGTAACAATTTCTTTGTCCGTCAACCCGTCATACAACATCCGCATCAAGTCCGTCTGATGTTCCGTCAAGCCCGTGTATACCTTCCTCATCCCGAGGAAAAAGTCAAACATCCCGCCATGCGCCTCCGCGCAATGCACCGCCGCCGCGCGTTCCGAAGTATAAAGTGCCTCCCCGATTGGGTATACGATGCCATCTTCAAACTGCGCGCCGCAAACAAGACAAACGCGGCGCTTATTTTCCATATCATACATATAGCCACGCTTCAACTCCTCAACGGAAGCTTTCCAGAAATAACCCTCTTTGCTCATAGCCTTTTCCCCATTTCGTTCGTTGTTTTTGTAGACACTTTCCATTATAGTCCGATTCCAATTGATTGTCAAGTTGTCTGTGAAAACCATTGTCAGCCGCGCGCAAATATAGTATAGTAAACACAATGCTACCATTTACGAAAACAATGGAGGTTATGGTATGAGTCTTTTCGGAAATGCAAAATGGATTAGTTATCAATATAAAGCCGTGTTTGTCGGCAACAGGGAATATCCGGGGGAAAGCGGCGCACAGCTCCTCCGCAAGGAATTCACACTGGCAAAGGATGTCAAACGCGCGCAGCTTATCATCACCGGGCTTGGGTATTATGAGGCGTATATCAATGGGAAGGCCGTGACGGATAGTGTGTTGAATCCTGCTTTTTCCGATTACACCAAAACCGTGTACTACCAAACGCATACCATCGACAACCTTCAAAAGGGCGAAAACTGCATCGCCGTCAGCCTGGGCGATGGGTTCTACAACGCCACAACAATTGATGTCTGGAATTTCCACAACGCGCCATGGCGCGACTACGGCAAGATGATTCTAGTACTGGAAGTGGAATATGCGGACGGCACGGTTGACACCATTTACTCGGACACCGCATTCAAGGGCAACCCGGGGCCTGTGGTGATGAACGCGATACGGAACGGGACAACATATGACGCGCGGCTGGAGCAGGAAGGTTGGACATTGCCCGGTTTTGACGACAGCGCATGGAATCATACGACCATCGTAAACGCCGCGCCGGGTGTGTTGAAAGAACAAACGCACCTGCCGATTCGCGTCATGGCGGAACATGGCTGCAAGGTCAACAAAATTGACAATTGTCTATGGATGTATGACGCGGGTGTCAACACATCCGGCTGGGCGAAAATCGAGTGCACCGCGCCGCGCGGAACCACAGTGCGCCTTCGGTATGCGGAACGGCTCCATCCGGACGGGACGCTGGATGACGAGCAGATTCGGCAGTTCACAAAATCCGGCGATTTCCAGACAGACACATACATCGCAAAGGGCAAAGGACGCGAAACATGGCATGGTGTGTTCGCCTACCACGGCTTCCGGTATATCGAAGTCTTTTGTGCGGACGGCATCCCCGCCGATTTCACCCTCACCGCGCAGGAGGTGCGAAGCGCTATGACGGAACGCGGCGCATTCACTTGCTCCGACGAGACGTTAAACGCTATCCAAGGCGCCACCATACAGGCGACTAAAACAAACATGCACGGCATCCCGACGGATTGCCCGCACCGGGAGAAAAACGGCTGGACAGGCGACGCGCAGCTCTCCGCAGAGCAAGCGCTGTTGAACCTGAACCCCATGAGCATCTACCGCAAATGGATGGACGACTTTATCGACGCACAGCGGCCGACGGGGCAACTCCCCGGCATCATCCCCACACCGGGCTGGGGCTACAACTGGGGCTGCGGCCCCGCTTGGGACAGCGCCATTGTGGAAATCCCATACATGCAATACCTGTATTGCGGCGATACGGACATCCTTAATCAGATGTATGAACCCATCAAGAAATACATCGCCTACATGGACGGTATGTCCGAGGACGGCACCTGCTGCTTCGGGTTGGGAGATTGGTGCCCGCCGGATTCCGCAAAGGTGCATTGCGACACAGCGCTGACGGACACGGCATACTATTATTATGACACCATGCGCACGGGTGAAATCGCCGCCGTCCTGGGTCATGCAGACGAGGCGGCTCTGTATGCGCAAAAAGCGGCCGGTATCAAGGCGGCTTTCCGCAAGCGGTTCATTAAGGATGCGAAAACCGCAACGCTTACCGTGCCGCCTTGCCAGACTGCCTTCGCGTGCATCGTATATCAGGATTTATTAGAAGAAGGGGAAGAAGTCGCGTTTGTGAACGCGCTGGAGGCGCAGATTCTGACCGACGGCGGCAAAACGACGAGCGGCATCTTGGGCGCGAAATATGTGTACAATGTCCTTTGCCGAGCCGGCAAGGTTGACCTCGCTTATAAAATGATAATCACGCCGGAATACCCCAGCCTCGGCAATATGATTACGCGCGGCGCGACGACGCTCTGGGAGGATTTCCAAGGCGGCACCTCGTTGAACCATCATATGTTCGGCGACGTATCGGCTGTTTTCTACAAATATTTCGCTGGGCTAAACCCCTGCGCGGCGCAACCAGGCTTCCGGCACACGCTTTTCACCCCGCAATTCGCAAAAGCGCTCTCCTTCGCGGAGGCGCGGCACGAAAGCACACGGCGCGGTCAGCATCAAATGGACGCGCACAGATGGCGCCATCCTTTTGGACATCACCGTCCCGCCCAATTGCACCGGCGAAATCATTTTACCCGCCGGTTATACCTTGGACGGCGGACAGGCGCGGCTTTCCGCTGGGCAAACAACGCGAAAGGCCGTATGCATCGGCTAATCTTCCGATATGCCAGCGATGTCATGCCGTAGCATTGCTTGAAAACGCGTCACATTGTTGAAAACAGAGCTGGTAAGGATAGGACTCTCCGTGTTGGATTGCGTACGCTGTCCTTCGCGTCACCACGCTATTACGCCGCCATACGGAACCACACCAAGGGCGTATGGTTCGCAGCAAAAAAACAATGCCGATAAAGCTACAAAATCATGTTGACTTCTGTATTGTATCGTATATACTATTTGTATGATACATTTGTGACAATATCGCAGAAGGAGTGATTTATGTATGAAGCCAACTAAAAAGGCTCATGAAATGTCCGTGGCGGAGCTTGCATCCTACATCGACCAAAGCGTGCTCAAACCCGAGTTTACTCAGGAGGAAATCATTCGCTATATCCGGGAGGGAATTGCCTTCGGTTGCAAAACCGTGTGCATCAATCCCGCCTCGCTCCCCCTTGCGCGTGAACTTTGCAAGGATACAAACACCGGCATTTGCGTTGTGTGCGATTTCCCGTTTGGGCTCTCGTCCACCGCCTCAAAGGCGGCGCAAGCGGCGCTGATATGCAAGGATGGAGACATCATGGACCTCGACATCGTGGCAAATTACGGCTGGATAAAAAGCGGCATGTGGGCCGAGGTTGAGGCGGACATCAAGGCTGTCACCGATGTATGTCATACATACGGCACACAGTTGAAGGTCATTTTCGAGACGGACGCGCTCACGTTGGATGAAGTCGCAAAAGCGACGGAAGCCGCCTGCGCTGCTGGTGCTGATTTCGTGAAAACCTCCACCGGTTTTTTCACCGGCGGGGTGAGCAATGGCGCGACAAACGAGGTTATCACGCGTATGATGGCGGCTGCGAATGGCCGTTGCAAAATCAAAGGTTCCGGCGGCATCCGCGACCAACAGCATTTCTTCGAGCTGATTGACCTCGGTATCGACCGCATGGGTATCGGTTATAAATCCACCCCTGTCGTGCTTGGTATGACCGCAGCAGAAGCATCGGCGCAAATTGGGCCGTATTAAAAACAAACAAAGCCCCCCATAATCAGCGATTATGGGGGGGCTTTTATAACGCATTATTCTGATTCTATCCTTCGCGCGGCAATCACCAGCCTAATACTTTCCGCCGCATTGTCACAGGTCACCAGCACAAGCCAATGTCCGCCATCTTCACTCCACTCGTTCATCGCTTCGTAAAAGGTCTGTTCATGCGGCTTCGCGGTATCCCATTGCAATACCTCGGCGATTTGATATGTCTCCCGCGTGCCTTGCAGCCGATGCAGCCTAATGTCCGGATGCATCGCTGCATAAGCAGCGTCTTTGTACCGCGCCAAATTATGGAACATGGTTCCGTCCTTCATTTGGTGTCCGTATACGATGAGTGTCCGCGACGCCTCCGTACAGCGGACATCCAGAAAGATAGCACCGCGCTTATTGCTTTCACCCTGGAAATCCACGTGCAGGTAATACTCGTTATCCGTCCCCTGCACTATAGGGTAATCTATATCGGTACCCTCGATGGTTATCCAGCCGACTGTATCCGGGTTTGTGTCCAGGAGTGTGGCAAAGGCATCCGGTGTCGGCATGTCCTCACCGCTTTCCGGCACCGTCTCGGCACTCTGACGCTCCTCTGGATTAGCACCCGTTTCCGCCGCAGCTTGCGCTTCGGCCTGATGGAAGCTGTCCGCAAGCTGCCGATGGTCGGTTTTTTGCCGCCACCCATCAACTGCCCACAGCGCGATATACAGAAAACACCCGATAGAAATCACCGTAAAAACCCATGACAACACGTTCCGCATCATGCCGCATCCGCCTTGCGTTTTTCTTTCTTGCGGCGTAACATAACCGCAACGACAGCCGACAGCACTCCGGCAATGCCAACCAGCGAAACCGGCGTCACATCACCCGTTTGCGGCGGGCGCTCCCCCAGCCTCGCGATGCCGCTGCCTATGGGTATATCGCCATCCACATCGTATAAATCGTCACCTGTATTTTG
>JGI994J12354_10000462_pt1 | contig 40655 bp, 35 predicted proteins | sample IntmicLarv3ML3BL_FD_12354 | JGI IMG/M metagenome (IMG submission 12354) | reverse complement strand
CTAATGCGTAGCCCGCTCCGCCGTATTCTCCAAATTCAACAACCCTTATAGCGCAATAAACAAGATACCATAATATAACCGTCAAAAGTGCCACTTTTCTTTGTATTATTATCATACAGATAAAAGTGCCCACAGCCATTACAGCCAACATAGTCAGCTTATTATTATTTTTAGATAACCAACCTGTCACAAACCTAGCTATTAACAAAGCTAATCCCCACGATACCATTCTCGATTTAAACATCCATTTCCCTCCGTCTTTGATATGCTTTAAAAAGCACCATTTCTAGGGTTGTATGAGGAATATTCCTCATATTATACTGTATAATTATATGTGACAATTATAGAAAAGTCAAGGAGTGCTGTTCTATGATTTCGTTTCTACCATTTAGGAATTTAATTAAAGAAAAAAACATATCGACTTACTACCTTAGAAACAAATGTGAACCTAATAATCTAGATAGTAAAACCATTACAAGACTAATGTCTGACCAATCAGTATCCACTAATACTATTAACTCTTTATGTGAAATTTTAGAGTGTGACTTGTCTGATATTGTTAAATTTATACCCCACAACGATACTGAAAATAATTCCAAATAAGTGCGCAACAAAAAAGCGGTTAGACCTTAGATAAAGTCTAACTCGCCTTTAAATTTTACCAATAATAAAGACTAAATTAAAAAGTGGAAATCCCTTGTCAAAAAAGGATTTCCACTTTTTCACTTCACACAGCGAAACCAAACCATCGCCTTATCGCTATAAAGTTCAACGACTGAATAGTATTTATTTAGTGTATCAAGTACGCACGTCTTCGTTTGAAACGGCGGCGTGAACCAACCCTTCCGTGCAAGGACAGTCTTCACGACAAAGTCACTTCGCCTATGCTCTCCACAGATGTAAAAACATCCCAAAAATAGACCACCAGGTTTCAGCACTCGCGCTGTTTCATAAAACGCACTCTCTTTGTCAGGAAATGCGTGGAATCCATTCATTGATAGCACGATGTCGAATGTCTCATTTTCAAATGGCAAATCTCCGACGTCACCTTGAATGGCTGAAACGTGGGAAAGCGAAAGGCTTCTTATCCGCTCCTTTGCCACTGCCAACATATCTTTCGAATAATCAAGACAAACAATTCTGCTTTGTTCCATTTCAAGGTACTTATCCACTGTCAGATTCAGTGTGCCACATGGGACATCCAACAATGCTCCGGCAAAATCGTTCGGCAGCATTGCTAATAGATTCATGGTGATTTTAGTATCATCCACACCCCAAAACAAACGGATATACAACTTTGACCACCATCTGTTCTGTGTCAAAATATCATCATAAATATTTTTTGATTTCTTGTACGCACTTATTAATTTTTCTTCCATTACACCATTCCCGCTTTTTCGAAATGCTTTTTTAACATAGCCTTACCGAGTAACATCCCGATTACCGCGCCGACAATAGCGAACACACCCGAACCGAGCAAAATTGGCCAGCTCATGAAATCCAAAAATGTTGTCGTCCATTCGACACTCATCCCTCCGTTTATGCAGAAATCATAGTAATAATCCCGCGCCACGATGGTGACCAAAAATGCCCCAACATGAACACAAAACATTTGCGCCGCGTATCCTATAGTATTAAGAGTAAAATTCTTGTATTTTCCGATGCCAGAAATCAGCTCTGCCGCTATCCCACCGACGAGAAAACCAATAGCCAGGAAAGGGCCGCTGCCTGTTAGCGTGAAAATCAATATTGTCACAATACTTTGAATCATAATTGAAAAACGTTTTGGTACTTTAACTCGCATATATGCCCAAATGATCCCACCTGGAATCGCAATAATGCCCACTAGAAATGGGTATGTTACGGGAATCATGCCGAATACCATTGACCCGACAAAGAAAATAATAGCAGTTACAACAGTGAATATTGCCGTGGTAATCAAATCTTTTGCTCTAAGCTTATTTGTATTCATGAGAAATACTCCTTTATATTTTTAATCGTTTCCATCAATATTGTCACAATACTTTGAATCATAATTGAAAAACGTTTTGGTACTTTAACTCGCATATATTCCCAAATGATCCCACCTGGAATCGCAATAATACCCACTAGAAAAGGGTATGTTACGGGAATCATGCCGAATACCATTGATCCGACAAAGAAAATAATAGCAGTTACAACGGTGAATATTGCCGTGGTAATCAAATCTTTTGCTCTAAGCTTATTTGTATTCATGAGAAATACTCCTTTATATTTTTAATCGTTTCCATATGTAGTGGCGAATCATTTGCAATCTTGCCATTTTCAAGAAGAACCGCACGCGTACATGCACGGGCAAGCAACTCAAAATCATGTGTAATGACAAAAATCACCTTGCCACTTTCGGCCAACCGCTTCAGCACTTCTACCACGCGACACATGTTGGCGAAATCCAGTCCGCTAGTCGGTTCATCGAAGATAATCACCTGCGCATCGTGCGCCATGGCTGTTCCGATTGCCGTTCGCTGTTTTTCTCCTCCCGACAAACTCATCGGGTGACGGCTACGCAATTTGGCGAGACGCAATGACGAAAGAATTATATTGACCTTTTCATCAGCCGGTCGGTCTTCTTTAGATTTAGAAAGCAATAACTCATTTTCTACACTGTCGGTAAAAAGTTGGTAGCCGGATTCCTGCATCACAAGATAACATGGTCCAGCACGTGCTTTTTGCTCCACTAATTTACCATCAAGTATAATATCGCCATCGCTTTTCTTGTGTAGACCACACAGTGCACGGGCGAATGTTGATTTACCCTGCCCGTTTTTGCCAACGATACCGATTATCTCGCCTGGTGATGCATCTATGCTGATATCTTGTAGTATTTCCTTACCTCGTTTGTAGTGAGCCGTCATTTTCTTGATGCTTAACAATGGTGAAGATAACAACGTATCATTTAGTGGTGAGAGCTCATCCAAAAACAAAGCCCTAAGTCCAAGCTTCTCACGTTCCATCTCGCTAAAACGCATAAATTCATTTCGTGTCCAGTCGTTCTGAATTTGTCCGTTTTCGCAATAGATAATGCGGTCAAACAGTTCTGTTAGAAAGTAAAGTCGATGCTCGGCGATAATAAGTGTTTTCCCTTGTGCCTTCAGTCGCTTCATCAACGCGGCAAGTTCCATGCACGCAGCGTGGTCAAGGTTACTTGATGGCTCGTCAAATACAAATACCTCTGGATTCAATGCATAAACTGATGCAACCGCAATTTTTTGTTTTTCTCCACCCGACAGAGCGAAAATATCGCGGTCAAGCAGGTATTCAACATCAAGCATTTGTGCCGCCGAATGAANTCNCTTACGTATGTCCTTTGTTGGAAGACCAAGATTNTCNCAACCAAATGCAATTTCGCCTGTTGTATCGAGGTTAAAAAACTGACTNCGCGGATTTTGGAACACGGAACCAACAATGTTCGCAAGAGCATCTGGTGGCGTTTCGGTGATATCANGCCCCGCAACTGTCACNTTGCCGCTGAAGTCGCCTTCGTAGAAATGTGGAATCAATCCATTGATAAGCCGTGTCAACGTAGTTTTTCCNCACCCGCTCTNGCCACAAAGCAATATGCATTCGCCACGTTTTATATGTAGCGAAACGTCACGCAGGCATTGTTNCTTTGTTTCTCCGTAATTAAAACTGACATTTTTTATTGTAACCATAGCGTAGCACCTCCCATAAAAACAAAGACAGTCAGGGCAAGAAACGTGGCTACTACGCACCAATCAAATGGATGCATTTTCAGTTCCGTGATGCTCGTGCGTTTCCCATTGCTCTCAATACCGCGCGTCACTGTCGCCGCCGATAGTTCCTCTGCGATAGTCGCACAACGCATCATCATAGGAATCAAAACACTTTCCATCACGGTAAATGGACGCGTCATAACATTGACGGCTGATACCCCAATACCGCGTAGCCGCATTGCCTCTTTAATACTAATGTATTCCTCTTTTACTGTAGGAAAGAAACGTAGTGTCACGGCAAAAGTAATGACAATCGGCTTAGGGATGTGCAGTCGCTGCATTGCTGATACTAGTTCTCCAACTTTTGTGGTGGCAATCATCCCACTGGCAAAAAATAAGGGCGGTGCGATTTTGCGAAAGCAAGCAACAATCATTATCATAAATGCCGAGACGACATTGTCTGGAAATAGGCCACAGAGATATACTATAATGAGCATACCACCGTACATCAACACGCTACGAAGCACCTGCCTATATGCACCTATACCGACTAATGTCAGTATAATGATGCCCACATAAACCCATTCCGTGGACATATCTGGCGAAGCGATTACGCTAACACTGATTAACACTAGAACCAACAGCTTTGTTCGTGGGTCAAGCACTTTTTTAAAGTTGCAACTTTCTTTTACACGCTCCATCCAAGACTCTCCTGCTGGATTGTCCACAGTTTTGCGTATAATCCATTTTCACTTAGCAATTCATCGTGCGTCCCCTGCTCGGCAAGTTTACCCTCATCAAGCACTACTATTTTATTTGCACCCGCAATGGTTTTGAGCTTATGCGCAATGACAATGACTGTTCTATCCTGAATTAAAGCTGAAATCGCCTCTTGTATTAGCACCTCATTCTCCGGGTCAAGCGATGCCGTCGCCTCATCAAGCAAGACAATCGGTGCATCTTTCAAAATTGCTCGCGCGATAGAGATACGCTGACGCTCACCACCAGATAGTGTATTACCATTTTCGCCAATCTGCGTATCGTAACCATTTTCCATCTTGTTTATGAAATCATCACATCGGGCGATTTTTGCGGCAGCTCGAACTTCCTCGTCGCTAGCACCTTCCTTGCCGATACGAATATTACTCATAACCGTGTCGTTAAACAAAACTACATCTTGGAAAACAAACGCCATATATTTCATCAATGTTTCAGGGTCTATATCACTAATATTTTTGCCTCCAATAATAATTTCACCATCGTTCACATCCCAAAAGCGGGCTATTAGTCTTGATATCGTGGACTTTCCTGAGCCAGATGGTCCGACTAATGCCGTGACAGCATTTTGTGGCAAGGTAATATTCATATCCTTGATAACATCTTCTTTGTTGTAAGCAAAACTAACATTCCTAAATTCAATATTGCAATCTGGTAGCATCACATCAGTGCTGCCCTCCATAATCGGTTCATGGCGCAACGCTTGCATACGTTTTGATGATATGAAGAAATACATCATCTCCGCCGACATGGTCATTATGGCAAGAATAGGTGCATAAATACGTGTACTAATCATGGCAAATGTGAGGAAGGTTACAACCCCAACACTTCCGTTCGTCAGTAGATTGACACCAACCAAAATAACTATCCCAATGCCCACCTGCAAAACCATTGACGCAAGCGTAACAAAGCTACCTGCGATACTCTCGAATTTAATTGATTCCTTCATCATATCTTTCAGCGAAGTTTTAAGAGCCTCTGATTTTTCGCCTGAAAGACCAAATGCTTTAACTACTTTTATACCATCCAAATATTCTTGCATCTGTTTGGATACACTAAGCTTTGCCTTGACATGACGTTCGCCATAGCGAACTTGTATTTTGCGAGAAATCAATATAATACCGATTGAAACAGGAAGAACAACCAATAGTGCAATCGTTAATCGCCAGTCATAAATAGCAAGCATGATAGACACGATAGTAATTGAAATTGCATTTGAGAATACCTGCGGGACAGCATGACTCATCATCGATTCAACTGTTGCGCAATCTCCCATAATGTTTGTGGTAAGTTCCGATAAATCCTTTCGGTTGAAGAATGAAAGTGGTAATTTACGCATTCGCTCTGCAACCTCAACACGGATGTTCGTGCATTCCTCATATGCCGTTGTATAGGTCTTATCGTATTCCCACGAATATGCAAACCAATAGACCGCCGCCGCAACAACTCCGAACCCAAAAAACATCCACAGCTTTCCTGTGTCAAGCGATTCTCCTGCGCTAAGTGGCACTATAATCGTCTGCATAATCTGCATGATAATCATGTATGGAAAGAAAAGTGTGATATTAGTGAGTGTGCAAATAAGTATTGCACTCTTGCAGTTTTTTTCGCCTTTCGGAGATAGATTAAGTAGTTTTTTAAGCATTATTTTTGCCCTCCTTTACCATCGTCCAGCTCATGGCCGACGTGTATTGATTCCACATTTCGCTGTAGCGTCCGCCCTGTTTCACAAGTACATCGTGTTTGCCTTGCTCCGATATGTGACCATCATCCGTAACTATAATGTTGTCCGCCCCTCTAACAGTAGACAAACGGTGGGCAATGATGATAACTGTTTTATTCTTCATAAGTTGCTCAAAAGCAAGCTGTATTTTATGTTCATTTTCCGGATCAGCAAATGCCGTCGCTTCATCAAGCACGAGTATCGGCGCGTTTTTCAAAATAGCACGGGCAATAACAATGCGCTGCCTTTCACCTCCTGAAAGATGAATGTTGTTTGTGCCGATAACGGTGTCATATCCCTTTGGTAGTTTTTCTACAAATTCATGACACTGCGCTGCTTTTGCGGCAGCGATAACTTCCTCGCGAGTTGCATCCTTATTCCCGATTTTGATATTATCTAGAATACTTTGTTGGAATAAAAAAACATCCTGGAACACGAAACTAACAATACTCATCAAATAATCGCTTTGCATATCTCGAATATCTACACCACCGATGTTAATACTACCCGAATCCACATCATAAAAACGCGGAATGAGATGAGCGATGGTAGATTTCCCCGAACCTGAGGGACCGACAAGTGCGGTCACTTCACTTTGTTTGGCGATGAAGCTGATATTAGACAACGCTTCATTTTCGCCATATGAAAAGCTGACACTATCAAAAGTAATATCAAAACCATTTGCCTTTTGGGGAAGCTTAGTTTCTGACAGCGGCTGTTCATCAAGAATTTTATCCATGCGGGCAATGCCCTCCGCAATCTGTCGTCCTTTTTGGGAAACATACATCAATTTCAAAAATGGTGCGGTAATCGCCACCGAAAAAATGAGATAAAACAACACCGACATGGCAAACTTTGTGTAGTCTTTCACGCCACCCGAAAGCCATATGATAGCTGGGATAAGCGCAATGTAAAGATTATTAAGAATGACCATAAACATTACAAATCCTACTTTGAATGATTTAGTGTAAGCAAGAGCAAAATCACCATAAGCTTTGATAGAGGCATAAAATTTACGAAATGAATAGATTGTTTGCGAAAATGCCTTAACTACTGAAATGCCACGAACATATTCTACTGAAGAATTGTTCATATCCTCAAGCGAGTCCTGATATCTTTTTATAAATTCCACTGAGTTTTTACCCATATAGATGCCTTGCAAGATAAAAAGAATAATAATTGGAACGAGCGTCGCTGCACCAAGGCGCCAATCAAAGAAAAACAAAATACATAAAACCGCAATAGGCGCTGCAAAAGAGCCAACAATGTCTGGCAACTGATGCGCGATAAATCCTTCGATTTTTTCTATATTTTCATCAACGATTTTTCGCACCTTGCCCGTTGAGTTGTCAGTATGAAAGCCCATTGACAAGCCGGCAATATGATTTGCAAATTTAACTTTTAACAAATACAGCGTTTTGAATGCCGCCATATGCGAACACATAAGCGCAAAAAAATTCAGAAGTATCGCTGCAATGGCAGATCCTCCAGCAACCCATCCAAGATTTACTATATATCCCGTATCTAAACTTGCGGGATTATTGATGTTTAGTGCCAGCTCCCGAATGATATAGTAGATGGAGATAAATGGAACAAACGAAACTAATGTACTTACTACTGCAAGTATGCAGGACGAAACAGCAAGAGCTTTTTTGGTAAATGCCAACTCCCACATTCGTTTCATGCTCGGCGCTTCCTGCGCTGACTCAGTTTTCGCAAAGTCGCGAGGGCTGATTTTTTCTTCGGTCTTAGACATATATATCCTCCTCATATTGGTTAGTTGATGCTAACCTCGCATTTAAATTTTAAGCCACTNCGTGACTTTTGATGGTTAGCTACNGCTAACTAATTCCTCTAAAATATAGCGGCTTGTACCGCTATGCCAAATATTTATAAAATTATCACTGTCATCATTATATTAATTAGATTTATAAAAGTCAAGAAAGTTCGAAAAAAATTTGTGCAAAACAAAAAGCCCACAACTGTGGGCTTTTATGCTCCGAACGGTGTCATTTCAATTCCGCTCGGCCAAATTTGGAAACGGAGAGGGTGGGATTCGAACCCACGCGCCCTCTCGGACAAACGGTTTTCAAGACCGCCTCGTTATGACCACTTCGATACCTCTCCAAATTTGCGTCTTTTTCTGAGTGACGCAAGTGATATTCTATCATTTTTGCTACTGCGTGTCAATAATATTTCAACAACTTTCAACAAGAATTTTGGCAATTTCCAAATCTTCTGGGGTTGTTATTTTAATATTTCGATAATCACTCTCAATTAGCTTGACTTTATATGATGTCATCGCCTCTATTACCATAGCATCATCGGTGATATTTTTTAACCCTTGGGCAATGCACTTTCCATATGCTACATGTGCCAAATGATACTCAAATACCTGTGGCGTTTGCACTATCCAAATCTGCTCACGCTTAGGCGTTTCCTTGACAAAGTCCTGCTCATCTGAAAGTTTAACCGTATCCTTTGATTTCACTGCCGCCACACAAGCATGATAATTCTCCGCTGCCTCTTTCGTTCGCTTGATGATTCCTTCATCAATAAAAGGTCTTGCACCATCATGAATAAAAACTAATTTACAATCCTCACATGCTTTTAGTCCTTCATATACCGAATGGTATCGTTCCTTGCCTCCAGCGATGACTTTTGTTACCTTGTCAAACTTATATTTATCAACTATTTCGCTTTGGCAATATGCTATCTCTTCTTGCCCTGTAACTAAGACTATTTCATCGATTGTTGGTGAGCCTTGAAAGCATTTTAGCGAGTAGTATAAAAGCGGTTTTCCTGCCAATTCTAAAAACTGCTTTTGCTTATTTGTCTTCATTCGCTTACCCTGACCCGCCGCCAAGACAATCGCTATATTTTTATTGCCCATCACTATTCTCCTAGCTTCAGATTTGGTATTGCATTTAAGTCCCACCCATGGCGAACACCGCGCATATATTCATAGTATGCTGCCGCTCCAATCATCGCTGCATTATCCGTACATAGCGCCGGCGATGGAAAATACAATGTTAGTTCTTCTTTTTCACACGCCTCTCTCATTGAAGTTCGCAAAGTTTGATTGGATGCCACTCCACCTGCCATTACCACTTTCTTAATGCCATATTCTTTAGCCGCTTTGATGGTATTTTCAACCAACACATCGACCACTGCTTTTTGAAATGATGCGGCAATATCCGCTTGATTGATTGGCAAATCTTGCATCTTACACTTATTTAGATAATTCAAAACTGCCGACTTAACCCCACTAAAACTAAAATCATAGGCACTGTCATTTACCTTTGCCTTAGGAAATGGAATCGCTTCGGCGTTGCCCTCTTTTGACAACTTATCGATTTTGGGACCGCCTGGATATCCTAGCCCAATCGCCCGTGCCACTTTATCAAATGCTTCACCCGCAGCATCGTCTCTAGTCTTTGCAATTATTTCAAATTCACCATAATCACAAACTTTCACTAGGTGGCTATGTCCACCCGAAACTACCAAACAAAGAAATGGTGGTGCTAACTTGGGATGCTCAATATAATTTGCTGCAATATGCCCTTCAATATGGTGTACGCCAACCAACGGCAATCCTTTCGCATAACTAATAGCTTTCGCCTCTGCTACGCCTACTAACAAAGCTCCCACCAGTCCTGGTCCATATGTCACTGACACTGCATCGATGTCGTCTAACGTCATTTTGGCATCAGCTAATGCTTCGCTAATTACTGGATTGATTTTCTCGATATGTTTTCTTGAAGCAATTTCTGGCACTACCCCACCGTATATTTTATGCAGTTCAATTTGCGATGAAATCACATTTGAGAGAACTTCCCTACCATTTTTCACCACTGCCGCTGCTGTTTCATCGCANGAACTTTCAATCGCTAAAATAACTACATCTGCTTGATTATCTATCATCTTTAATTTTCCTCTTCAAAATGAAGTTCACAACTTTTCTTATCTTTTCCCGGAAAAGCATTTGGGAAAATATCGGTCACACTGTCCATATATTCTTCTGGTCTTACCAATGACGGGCTATAATGTGTCAGCCATAATTCTTTCACTTTCGCTTCTTTTGCAAGCGTTGCCGCCTCCACAAATGTCATATGTTTATATTCTCTAGCCTTCGCATCTTTGTCTGGCTCACCATACATTCCTTCGCAAATAAACAAATCGGCACCCTTGGCATGACTGGCGATGCTATTTGTCGGCCTAGTGTCAGTACAATAAGTCAGCTTAATACCTTTACGTGGTTCACCTAACACCATCTCTGGTGTAAATGTAACCCCCTTACTTTCAACGCTTTCACCCTTTTGCAGTTTACTCCACGAAGACATCGGGATATTTTGTTCTTTTGCCTTTTCAACATTAAACTTTCCTGCTCGTGAAATTTCAATCGAATATCCGTAGCAAATAACGTTATGATTAACTCGAAATGCTGTTATTTCATATCCATTTATCTCAAAATGCTCTTGTGCTTCCTGCAATTCAATGTACTTAACCTCAAACGGTAACTCCGGCGCAATCGTTCGTAGTGCCGATACTATTCGCTCTAATCCTTTTGGTCCAATTAGTGTAACTGGTTCTGTGCGGTCAGAATTTCCCATTGTTAATAAAAGCCCTGGCAGTCCACTGATATGGTCTGCGTGATAATGAGTAAAGCAAATAACATCAATCGGTTTAAAAACCCACCCTTTTTCTTTGATGGCAATTTGCGTCCCTTCGCCGCAATCGATTAAAAGATTGCTCCCATTATAACGTGTCATAAGCGATGTCAGCCATCGATACGGAAGCGGCATCATTCCACCACTGCCTAACAAACATACATCTAACATATCTTTCCCCTCATCTATATCGAAATTTTTGTGCGCATTAAAATCGCATCTTCTTTTGGTTCCTCATAGTAATTGTGTCGCATTCCAACTTCTGTAAAGCCAATTCTTCTATATAATGAAATAGCTCCTTCATTGCTTCTGCGCACTTCCAAATGCAATAATGTTATCCCTAGTTCTGCTACCAGCCTTATCATACTATCAACTAATAGTTTTCCGACACCTTCCTTTTGGCGTGCCTTACTGACAGCAACATTGGTTATTTCGCCTTCGTCTAGAACCATGACAATTCCGCAAAAGCCGATAATTTGATTATCTTCTTCTGCCACTAAAAAGAGTGTATCATATCGCAATAGAAAAGTAAGAAATCCTTTTTCCGTCCATGGAACTGTAAAATTCTCTCGCTCTATCGCCATAACTTGTTGCAAGTCATCAACTTCCATTTGCCTCACTACTTGCATTCATCTTCTCCTTATCAGCCTGCTCCCGCTCGGCTTGTGATACCCGCAAATAGTCCGGTGCGTGTTCTGCTGCACTAACACTTTTGCCATCGTGGTAATAACACATCCCTAATGCCCCAAGTGCTCCTGCCCGCTGTCTGCTTAAATGAGCTGGTGCAAAAGAATATTCTCCTTGCATGTTTGCCGCAATTATATCTTTAAAAACCGGCACCCCATCTCCTAAGAATATTACAGGGATCTCTTGCTTGTTTAAAAAGTCAATCGTTTCTTTGATATCTTCAGCACACTGTTCTTTTAATGTTTTTAATTTTTTATCTGCAAAATAATAAACTCCCGTATATACTTGATTGCGCCTGGCATCCATTATCGGACAAATTAGTGCATTAGTCCCATACAAATTGTAAGCCAATCCTTCTACTGTCGGTACCGCAATCAATGGCTTATCGAGTGCCAATCCCAATCCCTTCGCTGTCGCTGACCCAATCCTTAGCCCCGTAAAAGAGCCTGGTCCCGCCGCAATCGCAATCGCATCAATCGTCTTCATATCGAGTTCTATCATCTTAGCAATCTCGTCAATCATCGGCAACAATGTCTGAGAATGTGTCTTTTTGTAATTAATGGTGTATTCAGCAATCATCTCCTCATCTTCAATAATCGCTACTGAAGCTACTAATCCTGAACTATCTAATGCCAATATTTTCATAAGGATGTCATCCCTTCTATCGTAATCCTGCGATAATCAAATCCCTTTTCCAAATTCTTTTCTATCGAAATACTTATCACTTCTTCTGGTAATATTTCTTTAATCAAATCAGCCCATTCAACCAAGCAAATACCTTCTCCAAAAAAATAGTCCTCATAGCCAATTTCTTCCATCTCATAAACATCACCAATGCGATATACGTCAAAATGGTAAAATGGCATTCTCCCGCTGTCATATTCTTGTATTATCGTAAAGGTTGGACTGCTGATGGGCTCATCTATATCTAGTCCACTACCAATGCCCTGGCTAAGAACCGTTTTTCCCGTCCCTAAGTCCCCTACCAAAGTATATACTTGTCCTGCCTTTGCCGTTCTTCCAATTCTTTCCCCTAGCGCAAATGTTTCGCTAGCTTCATATGTCTCAAAAATCATAGTATTTTCCTCTTTCCTAGGGGTTCGATTATATCATAATCCCCTATCCCTTACAACTTGAGACTTGCACCTTTCTTCACAAAAGATTATACTTACGAGGTACTATTAAAAATTCATTATAAACAAAAAGGAGAAATAACATGGCAAACCCAGTTGTTACAATTACATTGGAAAATGGTGACGTTATGAAAGCAGAATTATATTCAGATATCGCACCAAATACAGTTAAAAACTTTGTCGAACTAGTTCAAAAAGGATACTACGATGGTTTAATCTTTCACCGCGTAATCCCTGGTTTTATGATTCAAGGCGGTTGCCCTGACGGTACTGGCATGGGCGGACCTGGCTACTGCATCGATGGTGAGTTTTCACAAAATGGTTTCAAAAATGACCTTGCTCATACGAAAGGTGTTCTTTCAATGGCTCGCGCAATGGATCCAAATTCTGCTGGCTCACAGTTCTTTATCATGCATGAAACGTCGCCTCACCTAGACGGTGCTTATGCGGCTTTTGGCAAAGTCACTGAAGGTCTCGATGTCATTGACAAAATTGCTGCCGTTTCGACAGACCGCAATGACAAACCTCTTGAAGAACAAAAAATCAAATCAATGACCGTCGAAAGTTAAGACTTTTTTATCGACGATTGCAAAGTATAATTCTTCTACTTCATTTAGAATTGCCTTACCACTTGTGGCTTCAGTTAGCTCTGCCTTTAGTGCTGGTACTTCTTCTTGCGGTAGGAGAATTTTTATTTGGACATTTTCAGTATAAATAGAATCCAAAATCGGAATATTCTTCTCCCCGAGCAAATACTGAATCTTGCCAACACCATTGTAATCCGTATCAATAGCTAATATGACACCCCATACTTTCTCGATAATAACACTATCAGCAAGTCCTTCTTGCACTGCTTTTGAGTAGGCTCTAACTAATCCTCCCGTTCCCAAAAGTGTCCCTCCAAAATAGCGCGTTACTACAACAGCTACATTGGTAAGTCCTGCCCCCTGTAACACATCAAGCATCGGCTTTCCTGCGGTCCCACTTGGCTCTCCATCATCACTGCAACGAACTACTTCTCCGCGTTCACCCACGATATAAGCACTACAATTATGTGTCGCATTCCAATTTTTCTTTTTCATTTCATCTGTAAAAGCATTTGCCTCATCTTCAGATTCTACCAATCGAACCGTAGCTACAAACCTTGATTTTTTCTCGCTTATTTCTGCCGTAGCTCCTTGGTGTATCGTCTTGTAACTTTTCCTCATAACATCTCTTTTCTANAAAAAATATTGTTCTCATATTTTACCATAAATCCAAAGCGCTTGGAAAGAAACCTTTTTTTTGACNGCTTTTTTTGGTATAATCTAGTTATAAGGAGTACAATTATGAACTTTGGGAAGAACTCTGTTGACAAAAAACAAAAAGCTGTCACGTCTTCTGCCGATAAAATCGGGAAGAAGGCTGGCTTTGGGTTGGCCAAAGTATTCTTATTTACACTAGTTGCTGTCATAGTAACAGGCGTCTGCGTGGGAAGTGGTATTATGAAGGGCTTAATTGATAGTGCTCCCGATATCGCTGATGTTAATATTATGCCGAGCGGACAGGCGACTTTCATTTACGATTCGAATGGAACAGAGTTACAAAAATTAACTTCTTCTGCCTCCAACCGAACTTCTATATCTATCGATAAAATTCCACTAGATATGCAGCACGCTATCGTGGCTATTGAGGATGAACGCTTTTATGACCATGATGGTATTGATGCTCGCGGAATTGTCCGTGCGATGACCATCGGTGTTGCTAATAATTTTAAATTTTCAGAAGGTGCTAGTACTCTGACTCAACAATTATTAAAGAACAACGTTTTTGTTGATTGGACCACCGAAGGCAAGATGGAACGCTTCAAACGTAAGTTCCAAGAACAATACTTAGCCTTAGAATTGGAAAAATCGCTTACTAAAAATGGACAAAATCCTAAAGACGTAGTGCTTGAAAACTATTTGAATACCATTAATCTAGGCGCTGGTACCTATGGTGTACAAGCTGCCGCTTATCGTTATTTCGGAAAAACTACTGAGCAGTTATCGCTATCCGAATGCGCCGTTTTGGCTGCCATTCCACAAAATCCTACCAAGTTTAATCCAATTAATCACCCTGTCAATAATTCTGAACGACGTGAAAAAGTTCTTAACAACATGTTAGAACAAGAATTCATCACTCAAGCAGAATACGACGAGGCTATAAACGACGATGTCTATCGTCGCATCCAAGAGATGGATGAATCACAAGAGGCTCCTGCACCATACTCATACTTCATCGATGAATTGATTGACCAAGTTGCTTCTGACCTTCAAGCTAAAAAGGGCTATACTAGGGTACAAGCGTACAATGCACTATATAGTGGCGGTCTTAGAATATATGCTACTCAAGACCCTAATATCCAAAAGATTTGTGATGAGGAATATTCAAACCCTGAAAACTTTCCAGAAACCACCCAAGTTGGGATTGACTGGGCACTTTCTGTCAAAAAGGAAGACGGCGAACTTCAACATTATAGCATCCAAATGATGCGCCTTTATTTCCAAGACAAGGACCCTGAGAGTTTCCAAGACCCAGGCTCTAATTTTGAGCTTTTGTTCTCTTCTCCTGAAGAAGCACAGCTCCATATTGATGAATACAAGGCTTCTGTCATTCTACCTGGTGACACTATCGTGGCTGAGCGTACTAACTTTTCACCACAACCACAATCTTCAATGACTATCATCGACCAACACACGGGATTTGTTAAAGCTATCGTCGGCGGACGAGGTAAGAAGGATGCCAGCCTAACACTCAATCGGGCGACAAGCACTTACCGCCAACCTGGTTCGACTTTCAAGCCACTCTCCACGTATGCACCTGCTCTTGACCTTGGCGAAACGTTGGCGACCACTTACAAGGATGAACCATTTGAATATGAAAATGGTATACCAGTTCGTAACTGGCTAACTAATACATACCGTGGTGACACGACGATTCGCTTTGCCATTCAAGAATCAGTTAATGTCGTGGCAGTAAAATGTCTAACGGCTATTTCACCGCAAGTTGGTTTTACTTACCTCAAAGATTTCGGTTTTTCGCGAATTGTTGATTCTGAAACCATTAACGGAGAAGTCTTTTCTGACATACAGCTTCCAACTGCACTTGGGGGTATTACCCATGGTGTTTCTAACTTAGAATTAACAGCTGCTTATGCGGCGATTGCTAATGGCGGTGTATACACCAAACCAATGTTTTATACGCAAATTCTTGACAATAACGGCAAAGTTGTTTTAGAAAATTTGCCCCAAACTACTAATGTCATAAAAGAAAGTACAGCTGCTTTAATGACTAATGCTATGCAAGATGTTGTTACCAAAGGAACTGGTCGCAACCTTCAACTTGATGGCATGACAGTTTCTGGCAAAACAGGTACTACATCCCGTTACAACGATTTATGGTTTGCTGGCTTTACCCCGTACTATACNTGCTCGGTATGGTCTGGATATGACAACAATGAGAACCTTCCAAAGGAAGGTGTCTATCGTTCATACCATCAAAACCTTTGGCGAANGGTTATGAATCGTGTTCATGAAGGACTCTCTGACCCAGGCTTTAAGATGCCAGATAATATTGAAACTGTCACTATCTGTAAGAGTAGCGGTTTACTAGCTGGACTAGGATGTACTAGAGCAAAGGAATTTTTCGTGAAATCAACTGTTCCTACTAAGCGTTGTACCGCTCACTATGTTCCACCACCGCCACCACCGGTTGTTCCTATAGTGCCTATACCTGGGCTAACTAATCCGGCCACTCCGCCAACAGGCGAGCAACCCGCGGAGCAACCACCAGCAGAACAGCCCCCGGCAGAGCAACCTCCCGCAGAACAACCCGCGGAACAGCCACCAGACAACAACTAAATTTTTCTAATAAAGCAAAAATGAGATGATGCGAATTAATTTGTTCGCGTCATCTCATTTATTAATTTTTCTTGATTTATTCTCTTTATCGTTCGTCAATAACTAACTTTGCTGCTCCGTATACCCCTGCATCGTTACCTAGTTGTGCCAAAACAATATCTGTATTTTTGCATGATGGGAACGCATCTCTAACGAAATATTTCTTAACTACGTCGACTAGCACTTGACCTGCTTTTGACACACCACCACCAATAACGATAACGCCTGGGTCCACCACACAACAATACGTTGCGAGAGCGTTGCCTAGTGTCTCGGCGAATCGTTCAACGATTTGTCCTGCCAGCACATCGTTTGCTTTGTATGCATCAAAGATAGCTTTTGCGGTCACTTCCGCTCCCATAAGTACTGAGTCTTCACTTGAGGCATCTATTGCTTTCTTCGCCATTCTCACAAGCCCCGTAGCTGAAGCGTATTGTTCTAAGCAACCGTGGTTTCCGCAATTACATGCCTCTTCATCACTCGGATTAACACATCCATGGCCAATTTCACCACCTGCTCCGTGTGCGCCTGTTACTATTTTACCATTAACAATAACGCCACCACCAACACCCGTTCCTAGTGTTACCATCAGCAAGTCGTTGAATCCTTGGCCGCCGCCTTTCCACATCTCACCAAGCGCAGCCACGTTAGCATCATTACCAGCCTTAACTTTTAGACCTGTTTGCTCTTGCAATTCACCAACAATATCCTTCTTGCCCCAGCCAATATTAACTGCTCCATCCACTGTTCCATCCGCTTGAACTGGTCCTGGCACATCGATACCGACACCGATTATTTCTTCTTTTTTGAGGTCTCTTTTTTCTATCATTGCTAAGATGCTATCGGCGACATCTGTAAGGACATGTTTGCCTTGTTCTTGTTTGCGAGTGATGATTTCCCACTTCTCAAGTATGGTTCCATCACTTTCAAACAATCCACATTTGATTGAGGTCCCGCCAACATCTATTCCAAAAACATACTGTTTCATATACTACTCTCCATCTTTACGTCCGATATTGGCTTGAACACGATTGTAAAGTTCCTTGGCTGCATTATAACCCATCTTCTTTTGACGATGATTAACTGCTGCCGCTTCAACGATAATAGCAAGATTACGTCCCGGTCTAATTGGCAACGCATGGCTTACTATCTTATTTCCTAGAAATTCTGTGTGTTGCTCTTCAAGACCCATGCGGTCGTATTCTTTATCACGGTCCCATTCTTCAAGTTTAATAACCAAATCTATCGATTGAGTATCTTTTACACTTCCTACACCAAATAACATCTTGATGTCAATTATACCAATGCCACGAAGTTCAATAAAGTGTCTGGTGATGTCAGGCGCTGCACCAACAAGGGTAATATCGCTGACCTTGCTAATCTCAACTACATCATCACTAACGAGGCGATGCCCTCTTTTAATCAATTCTAAAGCTGCCTCACTTTTTCCAATTCCACTTTCGCCTGTAATCAAAACACCCTCGCCATATACATCGACCAACACACCATGAATAGAAATGCACGGTGCCAATTTGACATTTAAAAGGCGAATGATTTCGGCCATAAAATCTGATGTCTTGCGTGGCGAAATATATACTGGCACTTCGTATTTGTTGTGAAGTTCAATCATATCTTCGTCAGGTTGTGTCTCAGTTGTGAAGATAACACAAGGAGGCTTCTTGGAGACGAATTTGTCGTATGCCAATTTTCTCTCCGCCGCACTTAAATGCTGCATATAAGTGTACTCAACGTAACCTATGATTTGTACTCGCTCTGAATCAAAGTGTCCAAAGTATCCCGCCAACTGTAATGCCGGCCTGTTAATCTCCGGAATTGTAATCTCGATACCCTCCGCGCTTATCTCTGGAGCATAATTTCGTAATCCTAATTCTTCAACAATTTCATTTAGTTTTACTCCTGTCACTTTCATATGCCTCTCCTCTCTCTTGTTACGGTTAGTTTATCATATGATTCCTCCAAATTCAATTTGTCTTCTCACCATGAAAGAAATCATATACTTTTGTGGCACTATCAGCATTCATCGACGGAACTGCTTTTAGCTCATCAACACTCGCCGCCTTAATCTTATCTAGCGACTGATAATATCTCATCAATGCCTTTCTACGGCTAGGTCCTATTCCTTTGATGTCATCTAAGATTGAATGTACCTGTCCTTTACTTCTTAACATGCGATGATATTCAATCGCAAATCGATGTGCCTCATCTTGGATTCTTGTAATCAGTTGAAACCCATCGCTTGAGCGGTCGATGGGAATTTCCTCTCCTTTAAAATACAACCCTCTGGTCCGATGCTTGTCATCCTTAACCATCCCACAAACGGCGATGTCTAATCCTAACTTTTTTAACACTTCTACTGCAATATTGACTTGTCCCTTGCCACCATCCATCATGATAACATCTGGAAATATCGAAAACCCTGCTCCAATAGCTTCTTCGTTTTGCTCCTTTAATCCTCTGCTAAAACGTCTTGAAAGTACTTCTTCCATGCTAGCGTAGTCATTTGGTCCGATTACCGAACGAATCTTGAACTTGCGATAGTCACTTCGTTTTGGCTTCCCTTTTTCATATACAATCATTGAGCCTACATTTTCAAACCCACTAATGTTTGAGATGTCAAAGGCCTCAATACGATTTAACTTTGTAACCCCTATTAGTTTAGCAATTTCACGAACTGCACCGATTGTACGTCCCTCTTCCCGCTTTAACTTTTCACGGTCTTGACTTAACACTAACTCAGCATTACGCGCCGCTAATTCAACAAGCTTCTCCTTAGTGCCCTTTTTAGGCACTTTGATATATACTCGCTGACCGCGTTTGGCACTTAACCAGTCTTCTAGGACACTCGCCTCACCTATCTCATGCTGCAACATCAATTCCTTAGGAATAAATGGTGTTCCGGCATAAAATTGTTTAACAAATGTCGTCAAAATTTCTTCTTTAGTATCATCTAATGCGACATTTAGATAGAAATGGTCACGTCCGATTAGACGCCCATCACGAATGAAAAACACCTGCACGATTGCTTCTTTTTCATCCACCGCCATCGCAATCACGTCTTTATCTTCACCACCGCTAGCCGTTATCTTTTGACGCTCACCGATTTTTCGAACGTTTTTGATCAAGTCACGACATTCAGCCGCTTCCTCGAAATCTAATTCCTCGGCCGCTTTGCTCATTTTTTGTTCCAACTCTTTTATTGTCTCTTTAAAATTGCCGTTCAAGAAGCTCAATACCTGCGACACTTTCTCTTGGTACTGTTCCTTAGTAATGTGTCCCTGGCATGGCGCATCACACTGTTTGATATGATAGTAAAGGCATGGGCGCTCTTTCCCTATGTCTTTGGGTAATTTTCGATTGCAAGAACGCATCTTGAAAAGTTTTCTAATCAATTCAACAGCATCCTTAACTGCGATGCCATTAGGATAAGGTCCAAAATATTTGTCCTTGTTCTTTTGCATCCTTCTTGTTGTCATCACTCTTGGGAATGCTTCACTAACTGTCACTCGCACGAAGGGATAACTCTTATCATCTTTTAATACTGAATTGTATTTGGGACGATGTTCCTTAATCAAGTTACATTCTAGTACTAATGCCTCTACTTCCGAGTCCGTCACGATGTATTCAAAGCGCGTAATCTGAGGCACCATTCGTTCAATCTTGATGCCTTTATTACGACTGCTTTGAAAATACTGACGCACTCTACTTTTGAGGCTAATAGCCTTACCTACATAGATGATTGCGTCCTTGTCGTCGTGCATAATATATACTCCCGGACTAGCCGGGAGCTTTTTTAACTCTTCTGTGATATTAAACATCCTTTATTGAATCCTCTTTAATCTCCTCTACTGGCGCATCTTCAATCGCTTCTTCTTGTTCTTCATCAACTGGCTCTTCTATTCCTTTCACTTCGCGGAATATTTTCATAAATTCTTTGCCTGTGATAGTTTCCTTCTCAATCAAGAAATCAGCTATTTTGTCTAACGCTTCGCGGTTATCTTCAAGCAATCCCTTAGCTTGGTCGTAAGAATCTTTTAGTAGCTTCATCACTTCTTTGTCTATCTCAGTTGCGGTATTGTCACCACAATTCATAACCATGCGTCCATCTAAATATTGATTCTCTTCTGTTGCCAATCCCATTAATCCGAATTTCTCAGACATTCCGTATTTGGTAATCATTGCACGGGCAATACCTGTTGCCTTTTCGATGTCGTTAGATGCCCCTGTAGTAACATTTCCAAATACTAATTCCTCGGCAGCTCGTCCCGCCAAAAATCCTACTAACATCGCTTCTAGCTCGCTTTTAGTGTTGAGATATTTCTCTTCCTCTGGCACTTGTAGCACATAGCCAAGTGCTCCCATCGTACGCGGGATGATTGTAATCTTCTGAACTGGTTCGGCATCTTTTTGTAACGCCATAACCAAAGCATGCCCAACTTCATGATAAGAAACAATCTTACGTTCTTCTTTGCTCAAGACGCGGTCTTTCTTTTCTTTACCTACTAGCACCACCTCAACAGCTTCAAATAAATCTTTTTGCGATACTGCTTTACGTCCATGCTTAACGGTTAGAATAGCAGCTTCGTTGACCATGTTCGCTAAATCTGAACCCACCGCTCCTGACGTTGCTAGTGCAATCTCATCCAAATCAACAGTCTCATCAATAGCGACATCTTTAATGTGAACTTTCAAAACATTGACACGCCCCTTGAGATCTGGGCGATCAACAATGACTCTACGGTCAAAACGTCCTGGCCTTAATAACGCTTGGTCTAATACTTCTGGACGGTTAGTCGCCGCTAGAATCAAAAGTCCCTTCGACGTATCGAATCCATCCATCTCTGCTAATAGTTGATTAAGCGTCTGCTCACGTTCGTCGTTGCCACCACCGTAACGACTATCACGGCTTTTACCGATGGCATCAATCTCATCTATGAAAATAATACATGGTGCTGCTTTCTTTGCTTCTTCAAATAAATCGCGGACACGAGATGCCCCCACTCCGACAAACATTTCCACAAAGTCTGAACCCGACAAAGAAAAAAACGGTACGTTTGCCTCTCCTGCCACAGCCTTTGCTAACAATGTCTTACCAGTTCCCGGTGGTCCAACTAATAATGCTCCTTTTGGTAATTTCGCCCCGATGCCAATATATTTTTTAGGATTATGCAAAAAATCCACCACTTCTTGCAATGATTCCTTTGCTTCATCTTGTCCCGCTACATCTTTAAAGGTAATCCCTGTCTCTTGCTGCACGTATGCTTTGGCTTTGCTTTTACCAACACCCATCATGCCGCCAGCTCCGCCCATTTTCTTGGTTATGTAGAAGAATACCACCACCAATGCAACTAGTGGCAAGACGGTTCCTAAAAGTGTACCAACTATCGCGTTAGCCTGACTTGGTTGTTCCGCTTTAAACTCAATTCCCGTTTCAGCTAAACGTTCAGTCAATGCTGTCGCATCTTCCATTGCCGTCGTCGTAAACTCTTGCTCTACTATCGGAAGTATTGATGTGCTTTTATCCTTATCTGCTTCCTTTGGTGTAATCTTTAGCTTACCTGATTGTAAAACCACCTTATCTATCTTACCTTCATCTACCATCGTGATGAATTCACTATAAGTAATCTCCTTTTTAGTTGCACCTTCAAAAGCGCTTGTTGCTGCGCTCCATAACACCAATGCCACCAATAGACTCACCATGATAATTAAGATGTTCTGCTGATTCTTTTTGTTATTCTTTTCTGGTTCGTTTTGATTGGGTTTCTTAGGATTTTTATCCATTTCGTCCTCCTACAGTCTTCTAGTTATATCTGACCTCTTACTATTATAAAGAGAACCCCCTAATAAAGCAATACGCATATCATGAAAATACCCTTGCATTTATAAAACTTTTATTAAAAAAATCGTATTTCGCCCTAGCAATCTGTTTCAACAATGTAGTATACTAACTTTAGATATTTATTAATTTTACTATATAGAAAAGTGGAGCGACAAATGAAAATAGGATTTGACAACAAAAAGTACCTAGAGATGCAATCAAAGCATATCAAAGAACGTATTTCCCAGTTTGGCAATAAACTCTATCTTGAGTTTGGCGGCAAACTTTTTGACGATTACCACGCTGCTCGCGTTTTGCCAGGTTTCCAACCTGATGGCAAGTTACAGCTATTGATGCAATTATCTGAACACGCCGAGATAGTCATTGCTATCAATGCCTCTGATATTGAGAAAAATAAAATCCGCGGCGATTTGGGCATCACCTACGACACCGATGTGTTTCGTCTGATTGAAGAATTTCGTTCTAAAGGTTTATTTGTTGGTAGTGTTGTGATTACTCAATATGCTGGTCAAAGTAGCGTTGACCTCTTTAAAAGTCGCTTAGTAAAATCGGGAATCACCGTTTATACCCACTATATAATTGCTGGTTATCCAGCCAACATTTCGCATATCGTAAGCGACGAAGGCTTTGGCAAAAATGATTTCATCAAAACCTCTCGCCCGTTAGTTGTTATCACCGCTCCTGGACCTGGCAGTGGGAAAATAGCCACCTGTCTATCACAACTATATCACGAGCAAAAGCGCAATGTTTCTGCTGGCTATGCTAAATTCGAAACATTCCCTATTTGGAACATTCCACTTAAACATCCAGTCAATCTAGCGTATGAGGCTGCTACCGCTGATTTGAATGATGTCAACATGATTGACCCCTTCCACTTGGAAGCCTACAATAAAACAACTGTCAACTATAACCGCGACGTGGAAATTTTCCCCGTTTTAAATGCTATTTTCGAAAATATTTTTGGCGAAAGTCCTTACAAATCGCCTACTGATATGGGTGTAAATATGGCTGGTAATTGCATTTCTGATGACGCCGTATGCTGTGAAGCTTCACGTCAAGAAATTATTCGCCGTTATTATGCATCACTTGCTAGGTTGCAAAAAGGTTTGTGCAGCGAAGACGAAGTTATGAAAATCGAACTTTTGATGAAACAAGCCCATACTTCAATCACTGACCGAAAGGTAGTACCTGCCGCACTGGAATGTGCTGCCAACACTGGTGCCCCAGCCGCTGCGTTGGAACTTGATGACGGGACAATCATCCTTGGCAAAACTTCACCGCTTTTAGGTGCTTGTGCTGCAATGCTACTAAATGCTTTAAAGGTTTTGGCTAAAGTAGATCATGACTTTCATGTCATTTCTCCAAAATCAATAGAACCTATTCAGGCACTCAAAACTGAATATTTAGGTAGTATCAATCCTCGTCTCCATATGGATGAGATTCTGATTGCTCTTTCCGCTTCGGCGGCAGACGACCCATATGCTAAGGCGGCTCTTGACCAATTACCAAGCCTTGCCGGTTGTCAGGTGCATAGTTCAGTTATGCTTTCAGAAGTTGACATCAAAATCTTCAAACGACTTTCGGTACAAATTACTACTGAACCAAAATACGAAAACAAAAAAATGTTTTACTAACTTAGTTCAAGAATAAAGCAGGTAGCACTATTAGTGCTTACCTGCTTTTAATTTATTGTTTTTGCTTTTGCTTTTTTCCCATTAGGCCCGTTACCGCAACAATAATCTTAGCGCTTGTCATACCTAATATTAATGTCATGACTCCTCGGCTAATGTCCACTTGTACGACTTGTCCTGGTTTATATTCTCCCCAGCTATAATCTACTTTCGCTTCATTGGCTGGTCCTGGGTTAATATCAGCTCCTTCACTTGTCGGCGTCAAAGTTTCTGACTCCTGCTGTGCTACCTGCTGTACCTCTTGAGGATTTGCCAAAACGTTATCACCGCTAACACTACCGAATAAACCAATAACGCATATTCCCATCGCTACTTTTCTAGCGTGCTTACCACGCCAAAATTTGATGCCGCTAATTATAATCGCTAGAGCAGTAAACACTGCCAAAACAATTTCCATATTGTTACTAATCCAATCGCTTACCATGCCCAGTATTGGTATACTCATGATTACTTTTCCAATCACTGCTTCCTCTGCGACTATCTCACTGTCGGGATGTTGTGCATCTACTCCCTCAGTCTCAAATCCTTCTCCGCCTGTCTCCTCAATTTCTTTCCTTTGAAAGATTCGATGAACAATAATCTCGCCCTCTTGTGAGGTGAATGCAATATCATCACTAGCCAATAATTCTTTTCCATCCATCTCTTGAACAACCACTAGGCTGCCCCTTGGATAAACACTTTGCATAGAATCTGTCAAAATATTATAGCATTGCAACTCTCGCATATTCGTTGTAATCAATATCGCTCCAGCAACTAACAATGCAAGGACTGCATAGAAAATGATGTTTGAAACTCCCACCTTAACTTTCTCTTTCTCATCCTCGCCTACTGATTCTTCCTCTGTTTCTTCTGTTGGTTCTTCGGCTGATTCTCCTACTGGCTCTTCTGTCGCCTCATCTATTGATTCTTCTACTGGCTCTTCTATTGCCTCGTCTATTGATTCTTCTACTGGCTCTTCTATTGCCTCGTCTATTGATTCTTCTACTGGCTCTTCTATTGCCTCGTCTTTCGATTCATCTATTAGTTTTTCTGTCTCTTCTTCTGTTAAGTCTTCTGTCGCCTCTTCTTCTGGAGTAGGCAATATTTGCCCTGCACTAGGATATTTGGTCTTAAAGACTAACTCAAGTTCTTCAAACTTTCTTGCCATTTTATTGCCCTCCAGCTTCCTTTAGCATGCTTTCGGCTTTTGCTTTTGCCTCTCTAATGATATTGAAAGCTTTCATATTAGCAAGGCGCACCTGCTCATCGCACTTTCCTTGTGTTTCAGCCTTTAATTCATCCATCTGTTCTCTGACTTCTTCAGCATAAGCGTCTGCTTCCTCGCTTTGTGCATCTGTCTGCTCTTGGGCACTTAGATGTTCTATCTGTTCTTGCATATCCGCAATTATCTGCTGGTCCTCTTCTTGTTGTGCTTTCATCTCTTCTAGTGCCTGCTGCCCTTCTTCTTGCTGTTCTCTTACACTATCTAATTCGTCTGCCATTTCAAGATATGAACTTCTAATTATTTCAAGATAGCCATCCACCTCTTCTGATAAATACCATTTGCCATTATCTGTTTTAGTAAATACTTCTCCTGCATTGTTCATCAAACTGTATAACCTCCAAATTATTTTACTATCTTGTGCAAAGTGCCAGTTCCACCAGTACATCATGCTTTAATGCTTCATTAAAAATCTCTTCTGTGATAACTGTTCCTTCAGCAACCCTAAACATCTCATCGGCACTAACTACCGTCTTGTCGACGATTAATCCTATCGGGCTTGCTATATCTTCACCGCTAAGGTCCATCGCCGCTATCTCGTCTTCGTCTATTACTTCATCCTCTTTTGGCTCTTCCTCTGACTCATTAGCCGATTCTTCTGTTGGCTCCTCTATTGATTCCGCTGTTGATTCTTCTATCGGCTCTTCAATCACTTCTCCACTTAAATTTACGAATATAGCATCCATACATATTGAAGTAACCTTGTCCTTTTCAATCTCTGTTCCATTTTCTAAAAATATCTTAGAAAGTTCCCCTTTTTCGGTAACCTCCAAATCAATTACCTTTCCTAACTTGTTACCTACTCCTTCAATCACTTCTATGCCCAGTAGAATATAACTATCGCGCAAAATATCACGTGTCTCGTCGTCCATTTTTAGGACTCTTTTAAGCGCGCTGTCATCTTCAATCAATATATAGTCTTCACCTACTCCTTTGATATCTTTAACCGCCATAATCTCTGCTTTAGCTATGTTTTCTCTATCTATTTCAAGATGACCATTCTTTCCTATGCCGTCAAACAAGATGTTCTTTGCAAAGCCATTATATTTGCCGCTTTTAATATCTCTAATTGGTAACTCCATAATCTTCTTAACTCTGTACATCGTCTACTTCCCTCCTCCTTTTAATTCGTCTTTTCTTTATGTCAATAAACTACATTTTTGTTAAATTTCACTAAGTTGAATATATCACTCTACGCTAATTTTGGCAAGTCCGTAAATAGTTGCGTATCGCTTCAAGTAACTTTTTCATTTCGTCCTTAGTTCCTATCGTAATGCGTAAATAATTATCAATTCGCACTTTATCAAAATATCTCACGTAAATGCGTTCATTACGCAACATTTCGTAAATTTTCTTCGCTGGCACACTTTCATGACTAACAAAAATAAAATTCGCCTTGGATTCTCCGACTTCAAAACCTAAACTACTTAATTCTTGTTTTGCCCACTCTCGTACTTCTATTACTTTAGCTAATGTCTCTCTAAAATATTTTTCGTCTTCAATGGTTCCAACCCCGACCTCTATCGAAGGGTAGTTCATAGTATACGAATTATACGAATATTTGACATCATTCAATGCCCTTATAAGTGCTTCGTTGCCACAGGCATATCCTATTCTGATACCTGCCATTGAGCGTGATTTGGAAAATGTTTGTACTACCAGTAAATTGTCATATCTATCTATCAGTGACAATGCCGATTCCGCACCAAAATCAACATAGGCTTCATCCACTATCACTACCACGTTAGCATTGTTCTTTACAATCATCTCTACTTCGCTAAGTGGCATAGCCATCCCTGTTGGTGCATTTGGATTCGGAAAAATAATACCACCATTAGCCACAAAATAGTCTTCTTTGACAATTTTGAACTTTTCATTCAATGCTTTCGTCTGATATGGAATCCTAAATAAGTCTGCCCACACATCGTAAAACGAATACGTAATGTCTGGGAAAAGAATCGGCTTATCTGAATTAAAAAAAGTCATAAATGCCATCGCTAAGACATCATCTGAACCCACACCCACAAACACCTGGTTACTATTCATCCCATGATAAGTAGCAATCGCCTTGACTAACTTCTCTGCTTTCGGGTCAGGGTATAATCGCAAATCATCTGTTGCCAATTCTCTCATCGCTTCTGCCACCTTAGGCGACGGCGGATAAGGATTTTCATTGGTATTTAGTTTGATGATGTTCGTATCCTTAGGTTGCTCTCCCGGTACGTATGGTACTACCTTGCGAACATTGCTCTCCCATGCCTTCATACATCTACTCCTTGTTGTTTGTGTTATTTGTGTTATTAATGAACTATTTAGTTTATCATCTGATAAAGGTTTGCATAAATCCCCTGTCTACTTAGCAGTTCTTCATGACTTCCCTCTTCAGCGATGCCCTCTTCTGTCAGCACCAATATTCTCTTCGCATTTCTAATAGTAGATAGGCGATGGGCGATGACAAACGTCGTTCGGTTCTTCGCTAGATCTTCCAACGATTGCTGTACTACCTTTTCACTTTCATTATCAAGTGCTGAAGTTGCTTCGTCAAATATCAAAATTGGCGGGTTTTTCAGAAATACTCGTGCAATCGAAAGTCTTTGCTTTTGACCACCCGACAGCTTAACACCTCTTTGTCCCACGTCGGTGTCGTACTGCTTAGGCAGATTCACGATGAACTCGTGCGCATTGGCTGCCTTCGCCGCTTTAATTACCTCCTCGTCGCTGGCATCGGGCTTGCCGTAACGAATATTATCCATAACCGTCCCAACGAACATATATACATCTTGTTGTACAATCCCTATATGGTTTCTAAGATTTTGTAGCTTGAAGTCACGGATATCGTGTCCGTCAATCTTAACCGCTCCATCATTGACATCATAAAAACGAGGAATCAAACTGCAAAGTGTCGTTTTTCCTGCACCTGAACTACCCACTAAGGCAACATATTCCCCCGGTGCCACTTTTAGATTAACATGCGAAAGTACTTCCTCCGCATTTTCTTCATATTTGAATGATACTTCGTCAAATTCAACCTCACCTCTTAGATCCTCTACCTCAATCGCATCTTCACAGTCCTTGATATCTGGCGCGATTTCCATAATTTCTAAAAAACGTTCGTAACCACTGTATCCATTTTGAAATTGCTCTGTAAAATTAACTAGCTTTTTAACCGGTTCGGTGAAATTGTTTATGTATAAAAGAAACATAATCAACTCAGTTATCATAAGTTGCCCCTTAGCCATTAGGTATGCCCCAAATATGAGGGATAGCACTGTCACTAAGGTAGTGAAAATCCCCATTAGCGAATGATACGTTGCCATATACTGGTAGCTGCGTCGTTTAGCATCAACAAAACGGCTATTGCCACGGCGAAACTTCTTCATCTCTGTTGATTCATTGCCAAATGATTTGACTACTCTAATGCCCGATAGACTATCTTCTATCTGACTATTTATATCCGCAATTCTAACGCGGTTCTCCTTAAATGCTCTTTTCATCTTGCGATTAAAGTAAACCGCTATAAAAATCATCATAATCACTAAAACAATAGCAACCAATGAAAGTTTGAAATTGATTATCGTTAAAATAGTAAATGAACCCACTAATTTGATGACCGAGATAATCAAGTCCTCTGGTCCATGATGTAGCAATTCACAAATTTCAAACAAATCACTAGTAATTCTTGATAGCAACTGTCCTACTTTTTGATTGTCATAGAAAGCAAACGATAGCTTTTGATAATGCCCAAAAATTTCGTTACGCATATCTCTTTCGATGTATGCTCCCATCATATGCCCATAGTAGGTAATATAAAAGTTAGAAAAGGCTTCTACTAAGACCATCAAAATCATCGCAATACCGATATTGATAATCATCTTGCCTGCCATCTCTATTGATAGTTCAGTCGCTGAGTCAGTGATGCTCTTTACTAACAACGGAATTACTAAGGTCACTGCCGCCCCCAGCATTGCAAAAAATAAGTCAGTAAAAAAGAGTTTTTTGTAAGGTTGATAATATTTTATTAGTCTTTTTAGCTTATGTCCCATTTTAAACCACCTCTCGCTCCTAATTTTACCACGAATTGTTAGCCTTTGCCAACAAAACCATGCAATGTTTACTTGTCTTGAATTTTTATTTCTGCTATCATATTAGTAGACATTTAAAAGGGGAACTAAAATGGTAATCAAAACATTAATTAAATCTATTCGCCAATATAAAAAAGAAACTTTCCTTGCTTCTGGCTTTATGATTTTGGAAGTCGTTGCCGAGGTATTGGTTCCTTTTTTCATGGCATCTTTAATTGACTTTGGAATTAACAAAGGTGATATGGCACACATCACTCGTATCGGTGTCCTGCTAATCGTCCTAGCTTTGGTTTCGATGTTGCTTGGAACTTTAAGCAGTACTTCCGCTGCCTCAGCGGCGGCCGGCTTTGCTGCCAACTTACGCCACGATATTTTCGCTAGTATCCAAGGCTTTTCTTTTACTAATATCAATCGCTTTTCATCAGCTAGTTTAGTAACACGCCTAACTACTGATATCCAAAATGTTATGCTCGCTTATCAAGAAATCATCCGCCATGCAGTTCGTTCGGTATGCATGGTTACATTTGCCCTCACTTTGGCATTTCGTATCAACACGAAAATCGCCACAGTATTGTTAATCGCAGCACCGATTTTGGGTTGTACACTATTCTTCATTATCACTCAAGCGCACCCATTTTTCCAACGAGCGCTTAAAACATATGACAAACTAAACAATATTGTCCAAGAAAACTTACAAGGCATTCGCGTTGTTAAAGCTTTCGTTCGTGAAGACCGCGAAGTTCAAAAGTTTGAAGGCATTTCCAGTGAAATTTTTACGCATTTTACCAGTGGCCAAAAACGTGTTGCTTTCAACATGCCAGCAATCCAGTTTTCAACTTATGCCTGTATCATTCTCGTTTCGTGGTTTGGTGCGACACAAATCTCTGTAGACCAAATGACAACTGGTGACTTGATGAGCATGTTCGCTTACATCATGCAAATCTTGATGAATATGATGCTTCTTTCACTTGTTTTTATCAAGATTATCATCGCACGTTCTTCGGCGCTTAGAATCGTTGAGGTGCTAAACGAAGAATCAACTATTACGACCCCTTCTGACCCAGTTATGTCAGTTCCCGATGGCTCAATCACTTTTGAAAATGTTGATTTTAGTTACGCCGAAGACAAAAGTAATCCTTGCTTAATGAATGTTAATCTAAATATTGCCTCAGGTGAAACTATTGGCATTATCGGTGGTACTGGTAGTTCAAAAAGTACCCTTGTCCAACTAATTCCGCGACTATACGATGTCACTGCTGGTTCNATATCAGTTGGCGGCAACGATGTCCGTAGTTATGACATTGAAGTTTTGCGAAGTGAAGTTGCTATGGTCTTGCAAAAGAACACCCTCTTTTCAGGTACCATTGAAGAGAATCTACGTTGGGGTAATCCTTTGGCTACTCAAGAAGAATTAGACGAAGCTTGTCATCTAGCACAGGCTTTTGAATTTATAGATTCTGCTCCTGATAGATATCAAGCTCACATTGAAGAAGGCGGCATGAATTTCTCTGGCGGACAACGCCAGCGCCTCTGCATCGCTAGAGCTCTATTAAAGAAACCTAAGGTCTTAATCCTTGACGACTCAACAAGTGCCGTTGATACTAAAACGGATGCTTCAATTCGCCAAGTTTTCCGCGAGAAAATTCCTCATATTACCAAGTTGATTGTCGCTCAGCGAATATCTTCTCTTGAGGATGCTGACCGGATTATCGTTATGGATAAAGGGCGGATTGACGCTTGTGGTACACATGAAGAACTTTTGGCATCTAACGAAATCTACAAAGAAGTTTGCCAAAGTCAAATACAGGGGGGAGGCGATTTCGATGAGTAAACGCAGTACTATTCGCCGCCTACTCGCAGAGATGGCGGGAAAATATCGCTTGCGACTAGTCTTTGTCTTTGTTTGCATTATGATTAGTACTTTTGTCAATATCAGCGGTTCGTTTTTCATTCAAACTTTAATCGATAACTATTTGCCACGAATCATGCCTACCAACGCACATGGGCCTGATTATACTCCGCTTGTTCACCTCGTTATAATAATGGTTTGCGTCTACGCTAGTGGTGTACTCGCTACTTTTATCTACAATCGAATGATGGTTTCAATCGGCCAGGGAATCCAAAAGAAAATACGCGATAACATGTTTTCGCACATGGAAACATTGCCTATCAGTTATTTTGACTCGCATACCCATGGTGATATCATGAGCCACTATACCAATGATACTGATACTTTGCGGGAATTTTTCTCGCTAAGTTTACCGCAGTTGATTTCTTCAGCCTTTACTATCATAATGGTAACTTTTGCGATGATAAAGTTGAACCTAACGCTTTTTGTAATCGTCATCTTTTTCATTGGATTGATGCTATTTATATCCAAAACTATGAGTAGTAAGGCATCACGTTTCTTCATGCAACAGCAAACGGCTGTCGGTGATTTGACTGGTTATATTAAAGAGATGATTGCTGGTCAAAAAGTAATCAAAGTATTTTGCCATGAAAGCGCCACATTAGAAGTGTTTGATGATAAAAATAATCATCTCCAAAACTATGGTCGAGTGGCTAATAGTCTAACTAATATGATGATGCCAATCATGATGAATATTGGTGCTTTACAATACGTTGTAATTGCCTTCATCGGTGGTGTTTTGGCTATTAATGGCGTAAGCAATGTAACTCTTGGCGCTATTGCGGCTTTCCTAACACTTTCCAAAGCGCTTAGTTCTCCGATTGCTCAAATTTCTGTACAGGTTAATGCTGTGACTATGGCTCTTGCTGGTGCGGGGCGCATCTTCACCTTGATGGATGAAACTTCTGAAGTCGATAATGGCTACGTTACTTTGGTTCATGCCAAAGAGAAAAATGGTTCGTATACTGAGACAAATGATGCGACAAAACCTTGGTTTTGGAAACACCCACATAGCGATGGCACCACCACTTATACCAAGCTAACTGGCGACGTTCACCTAAACGATGTTGATTTTGGGTATGTCCCTGGCGAGATTGTTCTTCACGATGTCTCTTTGTATGCCAAACCAGGACAGAAAATCGCTTTTGTTGGTGCCACTGGAGCTGGCAAAACTACTATCACTAATCTCTTGAATCGTTTCTACGACATCGCCGACGGTAAGATTCGCTATGATGGTATCAATATCAATAAAATTAAAAAAGCTGACTTACGCCGTTCCCTAGGAATGGTTTTACAAGATACTCGTCTCTTCTCCGGAACTGTTGCCGATAACATTCGCTATGGCAAGCCAGATGCCACAGATGAAGAGATACGTCATGCCGCTACTATCGCTAATGCTGATAACTTTATCAGCCGTTTACCGAATGGCTATGATACGATGCTAACAGGTGATGAAAGTGACCTTTCCGCTGGACAACGACAATTACTTGCTATCGCTAGAGCCGCTGTTGCTGACCCACCAGTTATGATTCTTGACGAAGCAACTTCAAGTATTGATACGCGCACCGAAGCTATCGTTCAGCAAGGCATGGATAGGCTAATGGAAGGGCGGACAGTTTTTGTTATTGCCCATCGCCTTTCTACCGTTAAGAACTCGGAAGCCATTATGGTTCTCGACCGTGGTCGAATTATCGAACGTGGCAGTCATGATGAACTCATTAAGGCTAAGGGTCGCTATTATCAACTGTATACGGGAACATTTTCTTAAATAACAATTAAATAACAATAAATCGCTTTTATTTCATAATTACATAGTATATAATCGTGATATATACTTTAGAATTAAAATGAAAAGGAGTTATATAATCATGCCAATGGGTTTTGACGCTACTTATTTATTAGTATTAGCAGGTGCCCTTCTTTGTATGGGTGCATCTGGATTTCTCAAATCCACATATGCTAAATATGCTAGAGTGCAAAGCACTTCTGGACTAACAGGAAAGGCTGTGGCCGAACAAATTTTGTATTCACAAGGCATCTTTGATGTAACGGTTGAACATGTTGCCGGTAACTTAACTGACCACTATGATCCACGTTCTAAGCAAGTTTGCTTATCTGATGCTACTTATGCATCAACATCGGTAGCCGCTGTCGGCGTTGCCGCACACGAATGTGGACATGCCTGTCAACATCACAAAGGCTATGCTCCTCTTAGTTGGCGTAGTGCCTTAGTGCCCGCTGCCAACATGGGGTCGACTATCGCTTGGCCGTTGATTTTGATTGGATTATTGTTCAACAACAACTCTTCAGTTATCTTTTTGAATATCGGAATTATCGCCTTTTCACTGGCGGTTTTGTTCCAAGTTGTGACACTACCTGTTGAATTTGATGCTTCTAGCAGAGCACTTAAAATGCTTGGAAGTAGCGGTATTTTAACTGCTGGGGAAGTCCCTCAGGCTCGCAAAGTACTGACCGCCGCTGCGCTTACTTACGTTGCTGGTGCTGCTTCTTCAGTACTCCAACTTCTACGTATCATTTTGTTGAGTAATCGTAGACGTGGCTAGAGAAGCTTTTTAGTTAATACATGAATAATTATCTGAGATACCGTTTTTAATAAAACGGTATCTCTTTTTGTGTCCTTGAAATCTGTCATTTGCTATGATAAGATAAGTTTATAAAAATTTTATATTTAAAGGAGAGTAATCATGAAAAAATACTCAGCTGAATTTATTGGAACATTTGTCCTTACTTTTGTAGGATGTGGTGCTGCTGCTATATCTGGTGGCATTGGTGGTGTATTAGGAGTACTTGGTATTGCTATCGCTTTCGGTCTTTCAATCGTTGCTATGGCATACTCAATCGGCAATATCTCTGGATGTCACATTAATCCTGCTGTTTCACTTGCTATGTTTATCAGCAAGAAACTATCAGGCAAAGACTTCTGTGGATATGTAATAGCTCAAGTACTTGGTGGTCTCGCTGCAGCTGGTCTACTAAGCACAATCAATTCTATGTGTAACCCAGTTCTTGAGGGACTTGGTACTAACGGATTTGATGCCGCTTCTTCTGTTGGACTTAATATGACTGGCGCAATTATTGTCGAAGTTGTTCTAACACTTATCTTTATTTTAGCTATTCTAGGTGTTACCTCGACAGACAAGTTTGGTAGCGTTGCTGGGATCGTTATTGGATTAACACTTGCCTTTGTTCACATCATTGGTATTCCGCTAACGGGAACATCTGTGAACCCTGCTAGAAGTTTAGGCCCTGCAATCTTTGCTGGTGGTGATGCACTCGCTCAGGTATGGGTATTCATCGTAGCTCCACTTATCGGTGCTGCTATTGCCGTTGCAATTTGGCAATTCCTATCTTCTGATAGCAACAACGAAGCTGACGCTTAAAAATGCATATAGAAAAGGGGACTAGCTAAAAAGCTAGTCCCCTTTTGAATTTGAAATAATTTAGTATTTCTTAGTGGTCATGTCCATCATCAGCTGAATGTCCTTCTGGAAGTTCTACTTCCGGCTCTGCTGGTGCTTCTACTTCTGTAATCTTAGCATTTTCAACTATGACATCTTTAACATATTTCATCCTGATGCTTTGCTTGATATTTTCTTCACCATATTGCTCGTAAAGTTGTTCTTTAGGTGTCTCAGATTCTTCTTCAATTTCAGCCAACAGCTCGTCATACTTTGCATTTCCTTCTTTGAATCCCTCTGCTTGTACTACCGCATTCATAACTAACATTTGCTTAGCAACATCTTCTGCTATCTTTTTCGTTTCTTCTTCGAATTGCTCTGTTGTCATGCCTTGTGCTGAAAGAAATTCTTCCAATGTCATGCCCGAAGCATCAGCATATTCTTGAGCACTTTGCTTATACACTTCTCCGCCATATGCCAGTGCATCTTCTGGATATTCGATTATCTCTGATTCCTCAACTAACTTAGTAAATGCGGTGTTGCCAATCTCTCTATCCGCTACTTCGTTGTTGTATTCTGTGATGTCATCTTCGATAGCCTTCTTGTACTCATCAACTGTTTTATAGTCTGTATTCGCTGTAACCCATTCATCTGTAGGTTCTTCTAGTATCTTTGTAATATCATTTATCGTTACTGTAAATACAGCCGGCTTACCTTCTAGCTCTTTAGATTGTGGATAGTCATTAGGGAAGGTAACATCAATATCTAATGTGTCGCCTTTTTTTGCTCCGATTAATGCTTCCTCAAATCCTGGAATGAACCCGCCAGATCCTATTTCTAGATTATGTCCTTGCCCTGCTCCACCTTCAAAAGGCACACCGTCTAGTTTCCCTTCAAAGTCAATGTTAGCTGTATCTCCGTTATCAACTACTCCATCCTCGTCCTCGACTGGGGCATTGATGAGATCACTAGTAACCTGTGCCTCTATCGCTTCAGTTGTAGTTGCGCTAATAACTTTTTCTAGTTCCATTCCCTTGTATTTGCCAAGAGTAACAATCTTGCTTAAATCTACGTCATCAAACGACGGTGGTGCCATTGGTTCATCTGACTTTGCAATATCGTCCGTTTCATCTGCAGGTGTTATTGTGACATTTGCTTCTTCTTCTGACTCCTTAGCACACCCTGTCATAACTGCTCCCATTGTAAAAATGGTCGCGATAATTAATAAACTTTTTTTCATAATAATCCCTTTCTACTCCCTTTTTCTATGATGCTCCGTCCCATTCGGCTAAGCCTGTTTCTGGGCGGTTAGAATCAAATACACTTTGTACATCAAATAGCTGTGATAATTTATCTGCTCCATTGTGAAGGTCTTGATACATCCGATATCCATCCAAATTAATTCTTCCTTGACGAACATTTTCGTTAGTAATCTGTACCCAGTATGGATTAGAATCTACGTTGCAGAAAAACTTAAACCCTTGCCCTTTGAGATATTCATATTTGTCGTTGTCTGATGAATAAGGCTGCCATCCACCAATATCTGTACCAAATGGATAAATCAAAATATCTGTTGGACCAATTACATTGGCTACTCGCTCTTGCCACTTGTCGGCGTCTTCTTTGACCTTTTCAAAACTACTGCCATAACTGATGTGACCGTAACTATGACTGGCAAATTCCCATCCATCGGCCTTTAGTGCCTCTACTACCGGCTTCGCTTTTGCTATTTCTTCTTCGGTATTAAAAGTTCCATACTCAGCCGCAAATTGATTGCCTTCCGCTTCGCTTTTGGCCAAATCCGGGTCTGTACGATACCCTAATACTCCGTTATAGCCTGTGAATGCCAAAATTGCTTTGGCTCCCTTATAAGAGAAATCTGGATGCTCATCAATAAAATCATTAAGCAATGGAACCAAGTCGTATGAACCGGTAACTACTGTACCATCTTCTTTAGTATACTCTGTAGTTGGTCGCCCATCAGCTCCAACCACCATCCTCGTCGCATATCCGTCACCTTCCATATAGAAATAGTAACACACGTCATCTTGCGACATTACAAATGGCTTCTTGCCCTCTGGCAACATTATCTTGCCTTTGGTAAACACTGTGTTGCCCTGTTCATCTGTTGTTTCATCAACCATATCATGCATCCTGACTAGGACATAATCGTTGTCATACATCTGCTGCATAATCTTCTTAAACTCATCTATCGTTGTCATTACTTGGTTATAATCACCAATTTTGTATTCGTCTGCCCCCGTAAGATTCCAGGTAATCTCTGGTTCAGCCACCATGATGTGGAAAAATACATGTGGTATTGTATCAACATCGGCTTCGACTAACTTCCCTTTTGCTGCTTCATACTCGCTAATCTTTGCTGGAAATGCACCCGCTGTGTCAACGTCCTTCTTGTCATTTAATAACTGTATCGCACCATCATAATCATATCCCGCTGCCAATTTGTCAGCCATCGCAATGGCTTCTTTTTGGTTCGCTGCATTTTGCTGTTCTTCTTTTAATAGTTGCTCTTGTTTGGCCTGTTCTTCGGCTTCCTTGGCTTTACTGTTGTTGATTGCTGCACGCACCCCAACTACAGCAAGTACTATGATTATCAACAAAACACCTAAGACAATAGCTCGCTTGATAAGAGCATCCCTTTTTCTTTTTCTTCTTCGCTCTTCTCGCATCCTTGCGATATTACGCTTTTTAACTAATTCAGAATTTTGCGAAGATTGCCTTTTGTTCGTACTTCTTTCATCCTTCATCAACTGTTTCTCCATCTTCTATATTATAATGGTGGCACATCCGTACGTGCTGGATCAAGCACTTTTGATGCATCAAATAAATCTTCCGTTCTATTCTTATCGCCATGTACATCATACCACAAACGATATCCGTCAAGATTTCGTCTGCCCATTCTAAGATAGCTGTCTCGCACTTGAACGTAATATTGCGCCGAGTCTACGTTACAGTAAATGTTATATCCTTGACTTTTCAAATATTCAAATTTGGGATTGTCCATACTATAATCACGCCAATCAGATAAATCTTGTCCATGCGCAAAAATAATGGTATCCGTTCCGCCAACTAATGGAGCTACATATGTTTCCCATTTCTCAGTATCTGCTTTAATTGTCTCTAAACTTGCACTTCCAATTTTAATATGTCCCCATGTGTGACTGGCAAATGTCCAACCTTGCTCTTTTATCGCATCGGCAACTTTAGTTGCTTCTTCGCGCTCCTTATCCCAGTCAAAATCAGGGTTAGCTGCCAACCACTTTTGTTGCCCCTCAGAAAGGTTTTCTTTGGTCTTGTAGGCAATATCTGTGCGATACCCCAATATTCCATCGTAACCGGTCAGCGCTATCGTTCCCTTGGCTCCGTGATAGGATGCATCGGGATTTTCTTCAATAAACTTGTCCAATAATGGAATATAGTCATAATCTCCAACTGAAACTGTTCCATCATCTTCAATATATTCACACGTTGGCTTGCCGTCACTACCAACAATCATCTTCGACGCTATTCCGCGTCCATCATAGCTGTGGTAATAACTCAAGTCATCAAATGATATTACTACTGGCTTCTTACCCTCTGGCAGGGCAATCCTAGCCTTGGTAAAGTGAGTTGTCCCATCATCATCAACTGTTTCGTTAATCAGTTGGTGTAGCCCTACAATAACATATCCGTTGTCGTACATCGCTTGTGTAATCGCGTTAAACTCATCGACTGTCGTCATCCACTGCTTGAACCCCGCTGCTGTGCTATCAGTACCACTAAATCCCTTCTCTGGGTCAACTACTAGTGAGTGGTAGAAAATATGTGTGACTTGGTCAATATTATACGGTACGAGCGTTGATTTCATCGCTTCATATTTGGCTATCGCCCCAATTATATTAGTATCTTTGTCATATCCTTCTATCGACTTTAAAAGCTCAATCGACTTCTCATAATCGTATCCTAGCGAAACTCTTTCAGCTTCTTCTATCTTAGCTTGTCTATCAAAGTTTCTTTGTTCTTCTTCTTGGATTAGTCGCTCCTGCTCGGCTCTTTTCTCTGCTCTAGCGGCGGTAGCTTTCCTAACGCCAAACGTAACTCCTATCGCACAAACAATCACTACTACTACTAAAATTCCCAGTGTAATTGCTCGAACCATCAACGCTCTTTGGCGCTTTTGTCGCTGTCGCTCTCTTTTCGCCTTGGTATCTGACATAAGTCTATCTCCTATCTTTTTGCCATACCGCTAGTATAGCATAACTCTCCCCCTTTTTCGCCCCTTTTTTTAATAATTCAGAGATTTTTCACAAAAAGAAGTGTTTGCACTTTGTCAAAAATAATGATAAAATAATCTACGTATCACAAGAGGCGTTAAGCCTCTATTTTCAAGTAAATTGGGGAGGATTATTATATGTCTACATGGATGATTGTAACAATTTGTATAATAGCTGTTTTAATTATAGCTCTCGTTTTTCTTTACTTTTGGGGGAAGCGGGCACAGAAAAAGCAAGATGAGCAACAAGAGCAAATGGAAGCCGCAAAACAAACGATATCGATGCTGATTATCGATAAGAAGAGGCTCCCGCTCAAAGACTCAGGGCTACCACAGGTGGTCATCGACCAGTCTCCTAAATTAATGAGACGTTCAAAGTTGCCGATTGTTAAGGCTAAGGTTGGTCCTAAGATTATGGTACTTGTAGCGGATGCCAAAATATACGACTCTATTCCTATCAAGAAGGAAGTTAAAGCTGAAGTAAGTGGTATCTATATCATGGGCATTAAAGGTATGCGTGGTTCATTACAAGCTCCTGAGAAAAAGAAAGGCTTTCTTGCAAGATTCCGCAAGTAGTCAATTTCTTAACAATTAAAAGGGAACACAAAAAGAGGTGCATAATATGCACCTCTTAATTTTGTTCTTTTATTTAGACTTATTTAAACTCAGCTAAATTTTCTTTTGTGATAACAGATACGCCTGTATCAACTTCTGTTTCAGGAATTGCTTCGCCATTGATAGCTTGAACTGCTGCTTTCATACCTTCAGAACCCATTACATCTGGGTTTTGAGACATTGCTGCAACAACAAATCCTTCATCGATAAGAGCAAGAATTGCATCTGATTTATCAAATCCAACAGCAACGATTCCGCCGCCATCTGCCTTAACTGCATTTCCTGTTCCTACTGTAGAACCTTCATTTGTTCCGAAGATACCAACGCAACCATCTGTAATGTAGTTGTCTGCGATATCTTGAGATTTAGCGATGTCGCCTTCTCCGTATTGTGTTTCCAGAAGTTCGTATCCTTTTCCTTCAAACGCTGCACGGAAACCTTCTTCACGAGCTACTGTAGATGCTGTTGCAGGGTTGATTCCAACGATTCCGATTTTGCCTTCTGTTGTTCCTGCTGCTTCTAATTCAGCGATTAATTTTTCGCCTGCTGTTGTTCCAGCTTGTTTGTTGTCTGTTGAGAATGTTGCTTCTGCTGGTGCATTAGCTGGTGAGTCAACGTAGATGATTTTAACGCCTTCTGCTTCTGCTTCTTCTAGAGATGCTGTGATTGCATCTGGTCCATTTGCTGCGATCATGATTGCATTAGCGCCTGCTGCTACTGCATTATTAACGCGTTCAATTTGTTGTGCATCATCTTTCTTGTCTGGTGCCATCCACTCGTAATCTACTCCGAGTTCATCTGCTGCCGCTTTAGCGCCTGCATCAACTGCCATCCAGTGTTGGTCTGTACTATCCATTGTGATTAGGATAACTTTCTTTTTGTCGCCACTTTCGGCTGGTGCTTCTTCTTCAGCTCCCGCTTCTTC
>JGI994J12354_10000461_pt1 | contig 40665 bp, 46 predicted proteins | sample IntmicLarv3ML3BL_FD_12354 | JGI IMG/M metagenome (IMG submission 12354) | reverse complement strand
ACAGCAAGTAATCAAGTACCAGGATTTGCACCATGGTATAAAGCCTCATTTGAAGTAAGAATGTCATGTAGTGATGTAACGAGTGACATAATGGGATATACATTAATGACAAATAGTATAAATCCGACATCATATGATAATAAATCATCAGATAATCAAATATTAAATACACCATCAGCAGGAACAGTGTGGTATGGACATTCGGAAGATAATGCAGGACACAGGAATACTAACACAATAACAGTATATAAAGATGATGTGATACCGACATTAAAAATAGATGATTCATGTTCGAATAAAGGATGGAATCTATGGTGTAAAGGAGTAATAACATTGACGCTAAATTCATCACCAATAAGTGGAATGAAGAATACATATTTAGCAAAAATAGGAGCAGGAACTAAGTATCATGCAGTAAGAAAGATAGAAGATAAAATAAATTATGAGACATCAGGAGAGCAGTGGGAAGGATATGTACAGAGTGGGTCTGGGTTGGAGTCAGCTAGAGCAGTGACTAATCTAAGTACTCAACCACTAAAAGTAGATACAATAGCACCAGAATGTACAGGAGCACTTACAAAGGATCCAGCATCACCTGATGGAGATAATAGTTGGTATAAGTCATCTATAACATTTAAAATATCAGGATGTAAGGATTTAGGGGAAGTATTAATAGCAAGTGGATTGAAAGGATCATTAGTAACAGCTAGTGCAACAGCATCATCAGTAGAGAATGATTATAATACTAGTGATAATGCAGAAGGAAAACAAACAGCTGATACAACTGGGGCAACATGGTATGGGCATGCAGCAGATAAAGCTGGAAATACATGGTCTACTAGTACTGGCTTAGAGGTTAAGAAAGATGGTACAGCACCAACATGTAGTTGGGGGACTCAAGGTGATTATGTTGATTCATTTAAAATAGATGTAACTTTTGGTGATACAGGTGGAAGTGGAATGGCAACTGGCTATCCAACTAAAACTAGCCTTAGTGTACCAAGTAATCCTGCTTCTGCTACTCCTTCATCAGTATCAGCAAGTGTAAAAGATAATGCAGGTAATACTGGGTCATGTTCGAGGTCTATAGGTTCAACAACTATGTATCATATGAATATATGCACAAACTATAATACTTGTAATACATCTACTTGTAGAGATGATGGTTGGAGTGCTTATACATATGGTGGCTATGGCTCTAAAAGCTGTTATGGTCAAGAACAGCTAACTTCAGGCTCAACTGACTGGGATTGCACTTACATAAATAGTAATAACTTTGATGATGGAAGAGTTGAAAATGACTGCCCTCAGGGTCGTCAATGGGCTTGTAGATCAAGAACTAGAAGCAGGACATGTCTTTATTATGTACAACAAAAAAATTGTTCAAATTGTGGTTGTGGTGGCTGGGAAAGACAATGGGACTATAGTAGTAGCACTAGCACTAATTGTAGGCAAAGCCATGATAAAACAAAACAAGTTTATAAAACAATTTAAAAAATTCAGAAATATAAATTAATAGTAATTGAAAGTACAATTCTATTATGTTGAAGATTTTAGATAATAAATAATAAAAAGGACGAAATGCTAATCAAAGCATCTAGTCCTTTTTTCTTTTAGTCATAACAATAGGTATATCATGGTATGGACTACTACTAGGGAATTTTGGTTCACTATATATAAATCCCTTAGGAAGAGTGTCACTAGCTAATTCCCTTAACTCTCTTCTATAAGCAATAAAATCAGTGAATCTAAAATCATTAGGATTATCTCTACCATCATGTACACAACCACATTGATACATTACCATCTCTATCTCATTTTTATTAGCAACTTTAATTATTGTCTTAGTAGCTTCACAAGGAAGCATTGAAACAATTAGACTAAACTTAGATACATCACTCTGTTCAGAAATCCTTCTCTTATTAGCAACCACATCGCCCCAACCAGTAGTAAGAATTAAAGCATCATCACAAACTTCTATTGAGCCGCTACCTCTTTTTTGCTGATTTAAATCAATATCTAATGCAAGAGTTGGTATATGCCCACAAGCTACTTCTAAAATATCTCTATCTAAGCCATATTGTTCCTCTATAAAACTTCTAAATATTTTAAAAGGATTATTTTCATCTTTAATAAATCCAAGCATTACATATATCTCAGTCATTACACAAAGATGTGCATAGTCAGAAGAAAACTTATACATTTCAATTTTTCTTAAAGCCTCTTCAGGATAGTATTTACCATATTTATTCATCCAAGCATCCCACAAAATATTAGCTGAAGCTCTATCTTTTATATCAACCATTAAGACCATCCCCTTAATAAACTTCGCTTATTATACTACAAAACATTGAAGAATTCAATTATTTTCAGATTGACATTGTCATATCCAAAGTGATAATATATACAGTTACACGATGGAGGAAATAAATTATGGCAAAAAACAAAAATAGAAAAGAATTAGATGAAATAACACAAGTAGCATCTAAACCTAATAAAACTTCAGAAGAAGTTACAGATTTACCAACACTTCATAGGTTTAGTCCAAAAAGAACTGCTGAACTAGCAGAAATAGCTGATAAAACAAACAAACACAAAATAAAAATACCAACTGGTGCTTATAAAGATGTTACATCAATTACAGAAGGCATGAAGTCACAAATAAAAAGATTAGGTATTGATTCATTTTATGAATGGTTTATGGATAAAGGACAACATATACAAATAGAAACAGACCATTCTTTTAAACCTAATGAAGGAATTATATGTGAAAACATAATTCTTCTTCCAAGTGACTTAACTTCAGAACAACAAATAACATATGGAAGCCTGCTAGCTATGCAAATGCTCTCAGAAGTAAAAGGAAAAAAAAGAGAAGGATATGAATTAGAAGGAACAGTAGGATTACTTATAAACTATTTATTGCATCAATCATATAATGGTGGTAGTGGAAACAAAAGAGAAGCAGTAAGTCCTCTTATTATTAGAACACAACAAATGGGAAAAGAATACAGTTCACTATATAAAGACTCACTAACTAAGATAGCAAAATTCCACTTCCTAAAACCTGACCAAGTGAGAGAATTAGAAGATGGATTTATAACAACCCAAGAAAGATTTGTTACAACCACATCAGCTCTTCAATTAATTGGTAGCTCTATAGACTTCAGAAAAGAAACAAAAGAATCAAAAACATTAGGACTAGAAAATGTATTAAATGGTTCAAGAACAGTTTCAAGTTTCTTAGATAGTCATGATATATCACCAAACATAACTACATTACCAGAAATTGTAAGACAGTATGTAAAAAAATAATAATAACAATTGAAAAATAATTAATAGATGATATAATATATACATATTAATAGCAATGATTAAGAACTAGTAATAAACAAATTTAAATTTAAGAGAGAAGCCATTTGGTGCAAAGCTTCATTTAAATGTTTGTGAATTCATCTTATAGCTTTTATTAATAATAAACGATTAATCCACGTTAAGGATATAAGTATAGCAATTGCTATAATTAAGGTGGTACCACGGGTAATCTCGTCCTTTAGGATGAGGTTATCTTTTTAATTTTAAGGAGGAAAAATTATGAATGAAAAAGTATCAAGTATCAAAGAATCATTAGAAATAGATTTAAAAACAATTAAATCAAGTAATGATATCAATGAATTAAAAGTAAAATACATGGGTAAAAAAGGTCTTATTACAGAATTAACTAGTGATATGGCAAGTCTTTCTATTGAAGAAAAGAAGAATGTTGGTAAATTAGCAAATGAAGTTAAAACAATATTTTTAGATAGTATTACTACTATAGAAGAAGAACTTAAAAATAAAGAATTATTGGAGAAATTAGAAAGTGAAAAAATAGATGTAACTATGCCAGGAACAAAAGCTTTAACTGGTTCTACTCATCCACTTGTTAATGTTAGGGAAGAAATAGAAGAGCTATTTATATCTATGGGATATGATGTAGTAAGTGGTCCTGAAGTAGAAAGTGATTTATACAACTTTGAAATGCTTAATCAACCAAAAGGACACCCTGCAAGAGATGCTCAAGACACTTTTTATATAACTGAAGAATTATTACTAAGGTCACACACTTCTCCAGTACAAGTAAGAACTATGCTATCTTACGAGGAAAAGAAACCATTTAGAATAATAGTTCCAGGTAAAACCTACAGAAGAGATGATGATGCTACTCATTCACATCAATTTAGTCAAGTAGAAGGACTATGTGTAGGAGATAACTTATCTCTAGCAGATTTAAAAGGAACATTAGAAGAATTTGCTAGAAAGTTATTTGGTAAAGATAAAATAATCCGTTTCAGACCTAGCTTCTTCCCATTTACAGAACCAAGTGTTGAAGTAGATGTATCTTGTACTAAATGTGGTGGTGTAGGATGCAACTTATGTAAAGGAACTGGATGGATAGAAGTGCTAGGAGCAGGAATGGTTCATCCAAATGTGCTTAAGTGTTGTGGTTTTGACCCTGAAAGATTTACAGGATTTGCTTTTGGAATGGGAATAGAGAGAATCGCCATGCTAAAATATGGAATTAATGATATTAAAGACCTATTTACAAATGATTTAAGATTTTTAGCAACTTATAATAGATGTGAAGGGAGTGATTATAATGAAACTAAGTAGAAAGTTTTTAAGTGACTATCTTGATATAGAAGACATTAGTTCAAAAGAAATAGCTGAAAAAATGACTTTTGCTGGAAATGAATATGAAAGCATTACAAGTATTGCAAGTGGAACTAATCTAGTAGTTGGGCTTGTTCATGAATGTATTGACCATCCTGATAGTGACCATCTTCATGTTTGTCAGGTTGAAATAAAGCCAGGTGAAATAACACAAATAGTTTGTGGAGCACCAAATGTAGCTACAGGACAAAAAGTAATAGTAGCATTAATTGGAGCAGTATTACCAGGTGATTTTGAAATAAAGAAATCTAAAATTAGAGGCGAGGAATCTAATGGTATGATTTGTGCCTTAGGAGAACTAGGAGTAGATAACAAATATCAAAATGATGAAGATAAAGCAGGAATACATGTTCTACCTCACGATGCACCTATAGGAGAAAATGCCTTAAGCTACTTAGGATTTGATGACGAAACAATTGATTTTGAATTAACAGCTAATAGAGGAGACTTACTAAGTATCATGGGAATGGCTTATGAAATAGGAGCAATACTAGATAAAAAAGTTAAACTACCTACTATTAAAATAGATAAAGAAACCGATGATATTACTAAATATTTATCTTTAGATGTTAAAACTGAAAATTGTCCATTATACTTAGCAAGAATGGTAAAAGATGTAGAGATACATGAAAGCCCAGCATTCATAAAAGCAAGACTTATAGCAAGTGGTATCAGACCAATAAATAATGTAGTTGATATATCAAACTATGTAATGTTAGAACTAGGTCAGCCACTGCACTTCTTCGACTATAAAACATTAGGTAATAAAATAATTGTTAGAATGTCTAAAGACAAAGAAGAAATAACCACATTAGATAGTGAGACTAGAACTTTAACTGATAGTGATATCGTAATAGCTAATGATAAAGAACCAGTAGCATTAGCTGGTGTTATGGGAGGATTAAACTCTGAGATAGAATTAGGCACAAAAGATATAGTTATTGAAAGTGCCATATTTAATAGCACTCTTGTAAGACTAACTTCCAAAAGAGTATTAAGAAGTGAAGCAAGTAATCGTTTTGAAAAAGGAATCGACCCTACAAGAACTTATATGGCGATAACTTATGCCTGTGAATTATTAGAAAAATATGCAAATGCTAAAGTTATTAAAGGAACAGTTATTCATGACAAAATAGATTATAAAGATAAAGTAATTGAAATAAGCCAAGATGAAATAGAAGCAGTCCTAGGCTTAACTTTAACAAATAAGCAAATACTAGATATCTTTAAAAGACTAGCTTTTGAAGTAGAAGAAGATAATAATACATTTGATGAAAACATTTATAAAGTATCAGTGCCATCTAGAAGATTAGATATTAGTATTAAAGAAGACCTAATAGAAGAAATAGGTAGAATTAATGGTATGGATAGCATTGTAGGAAGACTACCAATGGAAAGTATTAAGCCTGGTAAATATGATAAAGTTTACTTAAAGGAAAAACTAATATCTAAAAGATTAGAAGCATTAGGATTAAACCAAGTAATGACTTATTCACTTACTAGCGAAAAAGATTTAAGAAAATTTACTAATGATGAATTTATTTCATATGAAATTAACAATCCAATGACAGAAGACAGAAAATACATGAGATATTCTCTAATACCATCACTTATATCAGTAGCAGATTATAACTTAAGTAGGAAAAATAATGATATCTTCATATATGAAATAAGCAAAGTCTACTACATGAAAGATAATGAAAATGTAATGGAATCTAAGGTAGCAGGAATACTTCTTGGTGGCTATTTAAATAATACTTGGCAGCATATTATCAATACTGCTGACTTCTATACTGCTAAAGGAATAATAGAAAGCTTACTTGATTATTTAGGATTAAAAGGAAGATACACTTTTGATACAGAAAATATTCCTAGTGATTATCATCCATATCAAACAGCTAGAATATTAATGGATAAAACACCAATGGGATATGTAGGAGCAATTAATCCTACAATTAATAAAAATAAATTATTTATATTTGAACTTAATTTAGAAATAATATTTAATACTAAAATAAGAAATATAAAAAATAAAGAAGTTAGTAAATATCCAAGCATAACTAAAGACTTAGCATTCATACTAAATAAAGATATTAACTCTTCTGAAGTAATTGAAACAATAAAGAAATCAACTAATAAATTACTTATAAATGTTGAAGTATTTGATTATTATGTTGGCGAAAATATTGATTCAAACAAAAAGTCTTTAGCATTCTCCCTAAATTTCTCTGACAATACAAGAACTTTAAACGAAGAAGAAGTAATGATGGAGTTTAATAAAGCAATTAAAGGTGTTACAGACAAGCATAGTGCAATATTAAGAGATAAATAATAATTATTGAAGGGGCTGTGTAAGAGAGTGTAAAAAAATCTGTGTAAATAACCTAACCATGATAATCGAAGCAATAAATATTTTGCTTCTTTTTGTTATTTCCCTGCAGCTTTTATTTCCTTCTAAATATTCTTTTACTAATTTTAATTTCTCTTCTTTACTCTAATATTTGTTGGTTTTTCTCTTTGGCCTTCCTCTCATGATATCACTTCTTTATTTTATTGTATCAAAAAAAGCAGCACATTTCCTTTTTTGCCTACTGTTACTTTATCATTCCACTAACTTTCTCTTTTTAATATATCGGATTGTTTATGATGGCTACCAAATAGTGTACAAATCATAAACAAGGTTTTAAGCCTACTAGAGCAAGGCTACTACTATGGTTATAAATTTAAGATACTTGTTCAAGTAATTGCTTGTATGTTAAACATAGCATACTTCTTACATTATTTATTTTGAGTTGGTTGTATCCTTATCTAATTTGGCTCTTAGTATTTTGACTAGACGGTTTTGTAAGTCTCTTTTTTCATCATTATGTTTATTAGTTAATGTACCATTGAAACATAACTCTTTTGCCCTATCATTATATAAACCCTCAACTGTTTCAGTATGTTTCCATCCATATTTTTTAATTATTGGAGTAAACATTTCTAATTTATAATCAGCAAGTGTGATTAACGGCTTAGTAGTTCCTAACCATTTCATAGATTCTTCTACAATAGTTGTACCTAATCCAACACCACGTACTTTATCCGAAACATATAAAGTACATATTTTTTGCTCTTCTCCATCTCTTTTTAAACAGGACATAGCAATAATATCATTAGGATTCTCTATTCCTCTAACAAATAAAATGTTTCTTTCATCACCTAAAATAGCAGGTAGTTGTTTAAAAAAATACCATTCTTTATGTTTTGGGTAATCTTCACATATAAAATCAGTTATCATATATATTCTAGTTGCCAATTCTAAAAACTCTTCTTGGTTAAGTATTTGTATATAGTCTTTAAGACTTTCCACTTTAATCATAATAATCCCCCTTAAATTTGTGATATATCGTAGCATAATTTGATTTTTTTGTCAAATATGATAAAATACTACTGAAAGGGGTTTTGGTATGCAAAAAAACGATAGAAAGAAAATAATATTAATCGGAATTATGTCCTATTATGCAAAACAAATTTTTGATGAAACAAAATTATATGAATTTAGAAAATCACCAATAAAAGATGAATTGTTAAATGAAAAAATATATGTTTACTCTGCAAAAGATGATAAGGCTATAATCGGTTACTTTAAAGTTAGTGATATATTGCAAGGAAATACACAGCAAATTATGCAATTAACTGGCTATGATAAAAGACCTGATGGAAATGAAATTGTTCAGTATTATGGTCAAAACAATCCAAGGTGTTTTGCACTTAAGGTGTATGATGTTACTGAATTTGATGAAGCATTGACATTGAAACAAATGAGAAGTGTTTATCCTGATGTAGATATGCCACAATATTTAAAATTTATTTATGAAAATAATCCTTTATATGATTTGATTACAGAATGGGATACAGCATTTAGTTCAGATGGCTCAAGTTTGCCTGAAAATTCAGAAAAAGAAAAGAGTTTTATGCTACAAAAAGCAAAAGAAAATAAAAGGAGAAGATAAAATGGCTAGTTATGCAGTACATTTGGCAGTTGCAAATGTATATTTAGAGAAAAACAAGAACGAAAACAGAGAAGACTTTATCAATGGAACAATAGATGTAGATTACGTAGATGATAAAGTTTCCTCACATTATACAGGAAATATAGATAAAAGTAATTTAAAAAGATTTTTATCTCAAAAAGTTATCTTACCTAACTATGTAAAAAAGAATCAAATTGATACTAGTTATAATAGAGGATATTTTTTACATTTATTAACAGATTATTATTTTTACAATGAATTTTTCAATAAAGCTTGGATTGATTCGATTGATTATTCCAAATTTAAAGAAGTAATGTATAATGAGTACCCTTTAATTACTGATTACTTAAAAGAAAAATATACAGTTATATTCCCAAAGAGAATTGAAAAATATAGTTTTTCAAAAAAAGGGAATCCAATTATACTTACAAATGACTCAATAGGCGAGTTTATTGACTTTATAGGAAATATAGATTTAAATCAAACATATTCAACAATTAAAAACGATTTAGAAGGAGGAAAACAAAATGGAACACAAAATGAAACTACAAGCAAAGTATTATGATTATATTTTAGCAGGTACTAAGAGAATTGAATTAAGGTTAAATGATGAAAAAAGACAGTTAATAAAAATTGGTGATATTATTGAATTTCAAAAAGAACCAGAGCTAAAAGAAAACTTTAAGGCTAAAGTAACTGGATTATTAAATTATGATTCTTTTGATAATCTATTCAATGATTTTGATATATCAGTATTAGCTGACTCAGAAATGACAAAAGAGGAATTAAAAATGGTACTAGAAGAATTTTATACAAAGGAAAAACAAAGGGACTATGGAGTGCTTGGTATAAAAATAGATTTAACTTAAGGCAAATAAAAAAACAACGAGTCTGTAAATAATATATATGTAGAAATCTTCATTATAAAATGTAAATGGAAGGATTTTTTATTTGTGAACTATGCCCATTATTTTTTTAAAATTCGATATTACTTAAACTATCAAGATTAAATTATTTTATACTTTTAAAATACAATAAAATTACTTGCGTTGAAATCATAAATGTTTTTTCTTTACATTACATTTTATTTCAAATCGATTATTATATTCTTTGAATTCTTTTTCATCTATCGACCAATCATATTTTTTCAAAATTTTTTCCAGTGTTTTTAATTTATAATCAGGAAAAGTTATCATTGGTTTTGTGGTGCCAGTATATTCAAAAGTCATATTTAATAAATTGGTTGCAATTCCTTTCCCAGAATAATTTGGCTCAACAAATAAGGTGCAAATTTTTTGCTCCATTTTTCTAACAATAGCAATCCCGACAATTTTATTTATTGATTCATCTGTTGCTATGAAAAAATCCATTGTTCCATTGAGTAAACATGGAACTGCCGTCCCCCAATACCATTCAAATACATGTTCATAATCAACTTTAATGAAATCAATCATTTTGTAAATATCATAAACATTTTTGGAAAATATCAAACTTTCAGATATAAAACTTGATAACTTATCATAACTAATATTCATAATTAATCCTTTCAAAAAACATTTTATAAATTAGTAATATGTATTGTATAATATTTTATGGATATTTTCAAGCAAGGAGTCCAACTACTAAAAGTCAAGTACATTAGAAATGCAGGTTAAAGGATAAAAAACTTTAATTAAAGCAATTTTATCTTTGCTTTGTGTTTATTTAAATTAAATAATAAAGTAGAAGAAATACAGTTATTAAAAAAAAAATTTAATTCAGGAACAGTTAAATATAATTGCTTGGTTAATAAAATATTCATATTGCTTCTTTTTTTATACTTTTTTTATTAGAAGGTTTCTAGATTTACAAAGTGACTTTAATGAAATTGTTTGATATAATAACAATGAATTTAGTTTGATCAACAAGAAATATTTCCAAATTCATAGAGTAATGTTCAGTTGCTTCAAAAGCAATATAGACATTAAATTCATTATAGGATTTTAAGAAATTTAGTAGGTTAAAAAACCTTTTCGCTTGTTATCAAAAGAAGTTTCGACCACAAAAACTCCTATCTTGTAAAGCTATAATTTAATAAAATATCAAAATTGTTGATGAGCTAATTAAAAATTAAAATAAAAGTCTGCAGTTTGAAACTTCTTTAACCTGTATTAAGATTCGGCTGTAAAAATATAGAAAACAATCCACAATACGATTATATTATACAACTAGTTATATAAAATTTAAAAGAAAGGGATTAATCATGAGGGTACTTACCTAATATTGATTATACAAGAAAAATATGAAAAAATTTTTATTATTATGGAATAATACCTTTACTTCTAGACATATAAATTATCATTTTACGCAATTTGGAGAAATATATGATTATTTAAATAAAAAGTTACCTGATGAGGTAGATTTAATAGATGCTGATATGGAAAATTTAGATTTGACTAATCTTACAAAAAAATTATTATATAATGAATATAAATCAATTGCTATGTATATTACAACTGAAAATTTAAGGAATAGCATTGCTGTAGTTGAAATGGTAAAGGCAATTAATAAAAATACAAAAATAATAGCTTATGGACCATTACCAGTGCTTATACCAGAGTTCTTTCTAAAAACTGAAATAGATGCACTGTTCAAAGATGGTGATCAAGAAATAGCAATATTAAATTTTTTCAAATATTGTGATGAAAAAATTGAAGAAAACCAATTGAGCGGAATTACTCTAATTAAAAATAAAAAGTTTCAATCAACATACAAAGGTGAATTTATTGATATAAATGAATTAGGCTTTAGTAATTTAAAATTATTACCAATAGAAGAATATTCCAAAGCAAAAAACAAAAGAAGAATAATTATCACTATAAGTCGAGGATGTCCATACAAGTGTCCTCACTGTTTAGTTCAGATTATAGAAGGACAAAAAGATCGAAGACGAAATATAGAAAGCTTAAAAAAGTATTTAATTGAAATATATTCTGAATATAAATATGTTAAATTCTTTTCCCCAGATTTCACTTTAAACCAAGAATATGTTATTGAATTATGTAAAGTTATTAAAGACAATTTTCCTTTACTTCGATGGGAGTGTACAACTAGAATAAATTTCTTAGATAATGAAAATATGCTGAGGTTAATGAGTGAATCAGGTTGTACTCAAATCACATTAGGAATCGAAAGTATATCAAAAAAGGATTTAGAATATATTAAAAAAGTACAAGACATTAATATATTGAAACAAACTATTGAGAGAATTCAAAAATACAACATTAAAGTTAAAGGATGCATCATGATTGGAATTCCAGGTCAAACAAAAAAATCATTGTTTGAAACATATGACTACCTAACTAAATTAAATGTAGATATAAGACCTACAATATATACTCCTTATCAAAACTTGGAATCTCATATGGATATAGAAATGATTGAAAATTATAATCGTAAACTTTATAATATAGAAATAGGTGATTTAGAATATTCTGATTTATTAAAATTAGTTTTTTTCCCTAATAGTTATAAAGATATTTTGGAAAATAATGATAAAAAATAATACAATAGTTATTGATTTAGATGGGAGTATATTAAATAATAATGATATTATAAGCAATAAGGACTATAAAACATTAAAAATATTAGCAAAAGAAAATTCAATTGTAATTGCAACAGGAAGAAATTATATTTCTGCACTTGAAATTATTAAAAGGCATAATTTAGAAAATATAATTGAAGATATCATTGTATGTAGTAATGGACAAGAATTATTTGATATAAAAAATAATGTATCTATATACGAAAATTTTATAAACTATGATATGTTCAAACAATACACAAGAGAAATGAAACAAAATCAAATTTTCTGGTATATAAAATCATCAGAAAAAATATATAGCAAAAAAATAATATACAATTGTAAAAAATACATAAATAACAAAAATTTTATATTGTTAAAAAATACTTCTGAATTGAAAAAAGTAAGATTAGAAAAAATAATTTTAAATTGCAAACTTTCTAAATCTCTTAACAGATTTTTGAATACTAATAATACAGAAATTTCATCAATGAATAAAAATAGAAAAAAAAGACATAAATCTGATTTTTATTGGGAAAACATATTACTACCAAAAGGAGTTAATAAGTATAGTTCTGTATTAAGAGTTATTGAGTTGTTAGATTTATCAAATAATCTAATATCTTTCGGTAATGGAATCAATGATTATGAATTATTAAAAAATTCAAACGTTTCAATTTGTACTAACAATAGTCGAAAAGAACTAAAAAAAATATCAAATTATATAACATGCAATAATAATGATAACCCATTAACCAATGTATATGAAAACTATTTCAAATGATTGAAATAGCTTTTTGATATTTTAATACATAAAAACATAAGCTTTCTTTATTGGACAAGACTGAAAATAAGATTAAACATAGAAAAAGTATGTAGTGACTTTATTGTTAAAAAAGATAACTAAAAAATAGATAGCCCATAATGATTAGTAAGAATTTAAATCCCAAGGGGTCTCTTGAGATTTGAAAATATTACTTTTTCTCTCCTAAGAGTTCCTCTTTAAATTTAAAATATTATATAGTATAATCAACTTATAAAATCTTAAGGAGTAAATCTATGAATAAAAGAATCAGTGCTAGGGGAATAATAATTGAAGATGATAGTGTATATGCAATATACAGAAGAAAAAAGCTTCCAGATGGTAAAATAAAGTCATGGTATGCAACGCCAGGTGGTGGAGTAGAAGAGGGTGAAAGTCCTAATGAAGCAGTTATCCGTGAATTAAAGGAAGAATTATCACTTGATGTAAAAATTATAGATTTACTAGATATTATGTGGGAAGAAAATAACATTGTATTCTTATTCCATTGTAAAATAACAGGTGGAACACCTGAATTAGGTGGACCAGAGAAAGAAAAACACACAGAAGATAATTACTACGAAATCAGAAAAATAAAATTAAGTGAAATAGATGATGAAAACATAGACATATCATATAAAGACCTTATTAAATTAGCATATACAAAAAATGAGTTGCCTTTACAGTAACCCATTTTTTTCTTCATCTTTAAAAATCCTACTATACAAATTATAATAAAAGTAGCTGGTAATAATAACGTTAGAATAAAAATATACTAATCGTTTACTTGTATCAACAGACGAAGATGAAGTATTAGAATTACAAGTATAACTTTCACCTTTATATTTAAAGTAATATTTAGGGGAATAAGTTATGTGTTCACTCTCATATCCAGTATCACTATCATAACTATTACTTCGAACTTCAACTAGTTCTATATCAGATGCAAGGACTGAACTATCATAATCTTTCGCATTTTCAGTAGAAAGCGAAGCAAAAAAAATCATAACCAATATAACAACTAGAAAAAGACATCCAATACTAAAAAAACAATATGAAAGAAGCAGCCTTTTTAATATTTTTTCTATCAATTTTATACATATAAACACCGCAAGTTATATGCTAGCATATGAGTTTTAAATTATATTATATAAATAAAAAAGCATTTACAATAAAATGTAAATACTATTTTTCTTTTTCTAATCTCTTTTTTATTATATCAAGCATTTTACTTTTAAGCTTATCATCAGCATCATGCCAAATAATCTCAAAAAACACTCCCATACCAGGCAAAGTAATTTCATCCTTCTCTTTAATAGATTCCTCTATAGCTTCCATTAAAACATTTACATCATCTTCCTTAAAATTATTAATGATGTGTCCTCTAATATCAATATTCATTTAATCATCTCCTAGCTATTATTCTTAAACAAAATATTAATTTTATACAAATAATATATAAAATAGGTCTTAAAAATAATAAAAAAATATGTTATATTATTATAAGAGAAAAGAGGGTGTGATAATAATGAATGAGAGTAACAATGTTGATGCAAAAGTTGAAACTAATACCAATGCTCAAAGTCCTACTAACACCGAGAAAACAGCCAATATTGAACCTAAAGATAAATCAAATAATTTACTTTTACCAATACTATTAGTGCTAGCTGGTGGAGTATTAGTATGGCAACTATATTTTGTGCCACTTGATGCACTATCAAATGAAGACCTTGATAACACTAATGAAACAACAAAAGAAAGCGAAACTAAGAAGGATGAAACAACAAAAGAAGATGTTGTAACTCCTGACCAAGATAAAGATAAAGAAAAAGAGAAAGAAGAAGAAATCTCTTTGGTCTTTGATAATGATTTAATAACTTTCAAATATTCAAAAACTTTAAACATCATCTCTGAAAAGAAAGATTGCCCAGGGGAATTATTAGTATTAACTGATGTTGACTATGATGAAGCAAAAGGAGAAAAACCAGAATATACCATTAAGTTTAATTGTAATGAATTATCAGAAGGATTTACAACTATAGAGGATATTTATGAACAAAATAAAAAATATTATCAAGATAACAACATTACTAATTACACACTTGATATAAAAGAAGTTAATAAAGCAAAAACCATAACTGGGATATTGCCAGATATTAATGCTAATGAATACAAAATAGTCACATTCTATGATACTAAAAACAAAAAAATATATGAGTTTACAGCGTTTTGGAAAAGTGAAGCAGGGTATAGTGAACTAGATAAAATAGTTAACACAATAACAATAAAATAAGCATTAAACAATGCTTTTTAAATTCATCAATATATGCTAGAATAATCATAGGTAGTGATAATATGAAAATACAAATAAATAATGAAGTTTACAATGTAGAAATAATAAAAAAAGCAACAACTAAAAACACCTATATTAGAGTTAAAGATGATATGACCATCATGATTACTACAAATATATGGACTAGAGACTCAGAACTAGAAAAACTTTTATTAAAAAATCAAGAGGCACTAGTTAAAATGCTTAATAGACAGTCAAAAAAGCAAGAAAAAGAAAAATACTTTTATTATCTAGGTCAAAAATATGATATTGTTTATACCAATAATCCAGGAATTGAAATAGGTTCATCAAAAGTATTTGTAAATAGAAGTGTTGACTTAACTAAATGGTACAAAAAAGAGTCACAATCACTGTTTGAAGCAAGACTTAAATACTGGCATAGTAGATTTACAAAAACTATTCCCTTACCAACACTAACTATAAGAAAGATGAAATCACGTTGGGGAGTATGTAATACTAGAGACAAAAGAGTAACTTTAAACTTAGAATTAATGAAACAACCAACACAGTGTCTAGATTATGTAATAGTCCATGAACTATCCCACTTAGTCCATGCAAATCATTCAAGTAAGTTTTGGAGTCTAGTTGAAGAAAACTATCCAAACTATAAAGAAATAAGAAAGATAATGAAAGATTAAAACTAAAATCATTATCTTTTTCTAATCACCTAATTTTGTATACCTAGTCAAAACAAACATGAAAACTGTTTCTATCTATTAATATTTAGTGTATAATAAACCCAGGTGATTGAAGTGTTAATAACAAGTTTAGAAAATGATAGAATTAAAGAATATGTAAAATTAAAAGAGAGAAAATATAGAAAACAAAGCAGAACTTTTATTATAGAAGGAATGCATTTAGTATTAGAAGCAATTAAATCAGGTATAGTAATAGAACTTATAATGGAACAAGATGCAGCATTTCCCATGAAGCTACCAACTATATTTGTTACAAAAGAGATATTAGCAAAAATATCTTCTTTAGAAACCCCTAGTGAAATTATGGCATTATGTAACATGTTACCAGAAAAAGAAGAGTTAGGAAGTAAGATATTACTTTTAGATGAAATACAAGACCCAGGGAACTTAGGAACTATAATTAGAAGTAGTGTTGCTTTTAATATTGATACATTAGTAATAAGTCCAAATACAGTAGATATATACAATCCTAAAGTATTAAGAGCAACTCAAGGAATGTTATTTCATTTAAATATTGTTGTTAAAGACCTTGAGGAGGCAATAATAGAGATAAAAAGACAAGAAATACCAGTATATGGCACTAGATTAGAAATAGGTGAAGATGTTAGAAAATTCCCAGAAAAAGATAAAGCTAGATATGCCTTAGTCTTAGGTAATGAAGGTAGTGGTGTTAATGAAAGTATTTTAAATCTATGTGATAAATACCTTTATATTGCTATGAATGAAAATGCAGAAAGCTTAAATGTAGCAGTAGCTAGCAGTATTATCTTATATGAGCTTAATAGGTGAGCTATGGAATATGTATATGTAGGTAAAATAGTGAATACCCATGGTATTAAAGGAGAACTTAGAATATTAAGCAAATTTAACTATAAAGATAAAGCTTTTAAGTCTGAAAATACCATATATATAGGTGAAAATCACAAAGAAGAAATAATTACCAGTTATAGAAAGCATAAAATGTTTGACATGATAACTTTAAAGAATTACAATAACATCAATCAAGTTTTAGGTTTTGTAAACGAGAAAGTTTATATAGAAAGAAATGTTCTAAAATTAGCAACTGATGAACACTTAGATGAAGACCTTATTGGATTAAAAATAATCTCTAATGAAGAACTAATTGGTGAAGTCACTGATATATATGAAGCTGGTAAAAATAATAAAGTATTAGAGACACTAATCGGTAACAAAAAGGTATTAGTACCTTACAATAAAGAGTTTGTTAAAAATATAAATACTGAAACTAAAACTATTGAAGTAAATATAATAGAAGGACTGATTATATGAGAATAGATATATTAACATTGTTTCCTAGTATGTTTAATGGATTTTTAAGTGAATCAATAATAAAAAGAGCAATAGATAATAAGTTAGTAGAAGTTAATATAATAAACTTTAGAGATTATTCCCTCGACCCTCATCATAAAGTAGATGATACTCCCTATGGAGGAGGAAGTGGCATGCTTCTTACCATTCAACCAATTTATGATGCAGTAATGGACTTGAAAAAAGAAGACACTAAAGTAATATTACTAACACCAGATGGTGGGAAATATAATCAAAGCTTAGCTTACAAATTAAGCGAAGAAAAACATATTATATTAATATGTGGTCATTATGAAGGTTTTGATGAGCGAATTAGGTCGATTGTTGATATGGAGATAAGTATTGGTGACTTTGTTCTTACAGGAGGAGAACTTCCCAGTATGGTTATAAGTGATTCAATAATAAGACTTATTAGAGGTGTTATAGATAGTGAGTCCCATTTAAATGATTCCTTTAATAATAATCTACTAGATTATCCAAACTACACCAAACCAAGAGAGTTTATGGGAATGAAAGTTCCAGAAGTTTTATTAAATGGTAATCATAAAGATATTATGGAATATAGAAAAGAAGAAAGCATAAAGAAAACGTGGGATAAAAGACCAGATTTATTGGAAAGGTAGTGTTTGTATGGCTATAGATCAAAGATTTTTAATTGTAAAGACTAAAGATTCAAAAGAGATAAAATATTTTGAATATGATAAGATAAATGGTTATAATTTAACTTCAAAACCAACAGCACGTTTTGAGGATGCTATAAATGTTAGTAGAATGATAATAATAAATCCTAGCTTAATAGAAAAAATTGTTGATAAGAAGCTAAAGAAGAAATTTGATCAACTAATAACTATGGTAACTATTGTTTGTGAAGATAATGATCAATCAGGCGAAGGTTACGCACTAGCCTTAACAGAAGTTGCCAAGTTCAGAACAGAGTTAGTTAATAAATACAGACAATACTTAGAAGAAGAAAAGTATGAACTTATCCTTAAAAAGATAGCTATATTAGATGATGAGTTAAGACTAAGATTACAAGTGATTATAACTTCGATAGAAAAAGAAGAAGAATATAATAAAGAAGGTAAATCAAGATAATATAATTCAGGGGGAAAACATGTATAATAAAGAAAAAAGACAAGAAGTTTACACATTACTAAGAGAAGGCAAAAGCCCAGAAGAAATAGCAGAAATAACAGGTGTATCTAAAAGTACAGTAATTAGATGGAAAAAGGGTATTAATACCATGCCTGAAAATAATACAAAAACTGCAGAAGAAAGAGATGAACTTGCAAGATTATGTAATCGAATCAATTTTTTTATTACTGCTAGTTTATATGTAGAAGCACAGAAAGTTATTGATGAAGCAAAGGAAAAATATCCTGGTAACATACAGCCATTTAGAAAAGAAATAAAACTATTAATAGCAAAAAAGAATTTTTATGTTGCTGAAAATTTAGCAAGGCAAAAGCTAGAAGAAACGAATGATACTCATATATCTACTCAATTAGTAAAAATATTAATGCTACAAGGAAAATTTAAGGAAGCCAGGGGACTGGCTGCTGAATCATTAAATAATTTAGATTTAGATAATACAGCTAAAGAAATTTTTGAATTATTTTTAAGTCAAATTAGTTACTTCGAAGAAAAAAGAAAAGCTGCAAATATAAGAATAGCAGAAGAGAATTACAACAATAATCCAAAAGACAAAAAGTCAATTTTTACATACATGGAAAAATTAAAAATAAATGGTGAGCTTGATTATGCTTATGAAGTTGGTATTAAAGCATTACGTTTATATCCAAATAATGCATTTCTTAATACACTAACCAATAATATATCAGTATTATCTGAAAGAAAACCACTAGCACCCCAAAAGAATAAACACAAAAATGTGCCTTATAAAGGTGGAATATTATCACATATGCGTGAGCAACTATATCAAGGAACTCATAATAATAAAATAATTCTTTTTTTAAGACAATATATAGAAAAACATCCTGGATGCTTAGAAACAAGGTTTTTATTGATGGAGGCTTATTGTATTAATCCAAGAGATAGCAAAGTTGCATTAGGACTTTATAAGGCAACCAAAAACTCTGTTGAAATGTCAAAAGAAGAAGCATCTGCTTTCAAAGGTTTAAGAGATATAGCAAGAGAAAAAGACAAAATAAAAATGTGTGTTAAGCAAAAAGTTGCACCATTATACGGAAAACTAATTAATTAGTTTTCTTTTTTCTTTACATTTTCCACTTTTTGTAGTATTATAACGATATTTTTAAAGGGGGAAATTAATATGTATCAGAAAGAGGAACTATTCAGTAAGCAAAAAAGACTAGCAAGATTATATAAAGCACAAGTTTTTGATATAATCTTAACAGTTTTAGTAGGCATAATAGGAGTAGTGGTTTTCATATTATCAATAAAGTATATTATTGGAATGCTTATAGGAACTACAATTATATTTTTGGCATATATGATATCTACAAAGCAGATTAAAGCACTAGATAAAATAAATGATGAAAAAGATTCAGTAGCTTACAATATAGCATATTATTCATCATATAAAAATATAAATAACAGTTGAAACTGAATTAGAACTATGTTATACTTTACTACGTGGTTGATCCGCTGAATATTATTTACGATCATATAAAACACAAGAGAGGGAGATTAAAATGAACGTAATTGATAAAATTACAAAAAAACAGATGAATCCTAATGTTCCAGAATTTCGTGTTGGAGATACTGTAAAAGTTAATGTTAAGATTATCGAAGGTAAAAGAGAAAGAATTCAGGCTTATGAAGGAACAGTAACAGCACGTAAAGGTGGAGGAATATCTGAAACATTTACTGTTAGAAAAATATCTTCAGGAGTGGGAGTAGAAAGAATATTCCCAGTTCATTCACCAAAAATAGCTAGTATTGAAATTATTAAAAAAGGTAAAGTAAGAAGAGCAAAACTAAACTTCTTAAAAGACATAGTTGGTCAATACAAGATTAAAGAAAGAGGACAACAATAAGAGACTAGCGTCTCTTTTTTGTTAAAAAAAATATGAAGAGTTGGATTAAAGAGTTTTTACCATATGTAGTAATAATAGTTGTAGTAGTCTTAATAAAAGCATTTATAGTAACACCAGTATTAGTAGATGGAAAGTCGATGCATCCTAAATTACAAAATAATGATTTAATGATTTTGAATAAAACAACTTACAAATTTGGAAATATAAAAAGATTTGATATTGTAGTAGTAGAAATCAATAATAAAAAACTAATAAAAAGAGTAATTGGATTACCAGGTGAAACAGTAGAAGTAAAAGATAACAAATTATATATAAATGGCAAAGTTATCAAACAAGACTTTTTAGATAGTGATATAGTAACTAAAGACTTTAACATAGAAGAACTATATGGAGTTAAAAAACTTCCAGATAGTAAATACTTCGTTATGGGTGATAACAGAAAAGAATCACTTGATAGTAGGTCAATAGTAATAGGAATGATTCATAAAAAACAGATTTTAGGAAAGTCTACATTTACATTATTCCCGTTTTCACGTTTTGGTACTAAAAACTAATAATATAGCAAAGTTGTAAAAGGAGTATATATTATGTTAGGAAACATTTTACTAGGAGTAGTAACAACATGTACATTTGTCTCATACTTTCCACAAGCAATAAAGTTAATAAAAACAAAGAAATCTACAGATTTAAGTGTAAATTCTTGGATTTTATGGGTTATTAGTAGTTTATGCTATTCACTATATGCAATGTTAGTTAGTAAAGATATTATGTTAATAATCGAAACTTCATTAGAAACAACATTTTGTCTATTAATATTAACACTAGCACTAAAATATAGAAAAAATAAATAAGCAGATATAATTTAAAAAATACCAAATATCTAGTATCCTAATTTAGCTCTTATTTTAAAAGAGCTTTTAAAATCTTCAATTATAAGGTATATTATAGAATAAGAGGTATAAAAAATATGAAAAAAATATTATTTGCTACATCAAATCCTACCAAAGCAAAAAGATTTTCAAAAGGATTATTAAAAAACAATATAAAAGTGCTATCATTATCAGATATCAACATAGATATTGATGTTGAAGAAAATGGTAAAGATGCAATAGAAAATGCTTTAATTAAAGCTAAAGCATATTATAATACATCTAATATGACGGTAATGGCAATGGATGATAATTTATATATCGAAAATATTCCTGATAATCTACAGCCAGGAATGTATGTTAGAAGAGTTAATGGCAAAAGATTAACTGATGATGAGATGATTAATCATTATTCAAGCTTAGCCAAAGAATATGGAGAAAATGGTAAACTAATAGCAAGATGGGTTTATGGATTAGCAATTATAAAAGACGGTAAAGAGAGCACTTATACATGGAGTAAAGAAGATTTTTATATAGTAGACATTCCTTCAAAAATTATCAATCCAGGATATCCTCTAAACTCTTTATCAAAAGATAAAAAATTAAATAAATATTTTACTGATATAACAGAAGAAGATATAAAAGAAACTAATGAAGATGAAACAGATGTAGTAGAATTTATTACTAAAAATATATAGAAATTACAAAAAAGTTATATCAAGTTAGAAAGGGCAGTAAAATCTATGAAAAACGAAATAATATTATTTGAAAATCAAAAAGTAAAAATTGAAGTTAACATGCATAATGAAACAGTATGGTTAAATAGAGAACAACTATCAGCATTATTTGATAGAGACATTAAAACTATTGGTAAACATATTAATAATGCTTTAAAAGAAGAATTAATGGATGAAGAGGTAGTCGCAAAATTTGCGACAACCACTAAACATGGAGCCTTAGATGGAAAAACCCAAACACATATGGTAGAATATTACAATTTAGATATGATTATTAGTGTTGGTTACAGAGTAAAGTCTGGAAATGGTATTGTATTTAGAAAATGGGCGAATAAAGTTTTAAAAGACTATTTAATTCAAGGATATGCAGTCAATAATAAAAGACTAGCATACTTAGAAAAAACAGTTAGATTAATTGATATTGCAAGTAGAATTGATATTGAATTAAAAAATACAGAAGCCCAAGAGATAATTAAAATCATTAACAAATATTCAACATCTCTAAATATGCTTGATGATTATGACCACAATAGAATATCTAAGCCAAAAGGAACTGTAAAAGAAGATAAGATTACTTATGAAAAATGTATTGAGATAATTAATTCATTAAAATTCAAAAATGATAGTGATTTATTTGCTTTAGAAAGAGATAAAGGCTTAGAAGCAATAATAGGCAATATTTATCAATCATTTAATGGTGAGGATTTATATACTACTATAGAAGAAAAAGCAGCTAATTTCTTATATTTAATAACAAAAAATCATGTTTTTATAGATGGTAATAAGAGAATAGCAGCAACATTATTTATCTACTTCCTAGGTTTTTATGATTTATTATACAAAAATGATAACCAAGTTATAGATAATAACACTTTAGTATCCATTACTTTATTGATAGCACAATCTAATCCAAATGAAAAAGAGCTTCTTATCGACTTAGTTATGAATTTCCTAAAAGGTGAAAAATAATAGTAAAACAAATAAAGTAAGGAGAATAATATGATTAAATATCCAAATAAGCTTAATAGAATTGAAACCATTGGAATAACTGCTACATCAGGTGGTTAGAAAAACAAACATACATTGATAGATTAGAAACTGCCATAAAACAATATTTAAATACAAAAGTGGAAAAGGAATATTAACCAATAATAAAATAAATAGTAATTTGAAAAATAAGGAGATTATAGTATGAATAAACAAAGAAAAGAATCATTGATAACAGGGACATTATTTTTGCTTGCAGGTATTATGTTTATTATTAGCAGCATTATAGGAGCAGACAATAATTTTGTTTACATTTCACTAGGTTGTTGCTTTATTACCATTAGTATAGTTTTTTATACCCAAGATAAAAATAAGAAAGATAATAAAAGTAATAAAGAAACAAAATAAGAAAATTTCAACATTGACTATGATACATATTTAAAAAACGCTCTAGAATTTCTTGTGAAATAGGCGTTTTTTTCAAGATAAGTTATTATATTACGAAAATAAAAATACACTTGTCAACAAATACATTATGTTGCAAAAATTGATATTGTCAAAAATAAGTTTAATTATAAAAGACATTTTAAAAGCACTTATAAATTGTTTGTCTGCTACTATTTGGCATATTTATAATATTTATCACTATAAGTATGTTCTATGATTTGAAGTTAGATTTTGTTATAATATATTTAAGTTTTCATAACAAGCAATAATATTTTTAGTAGAATTATTAGAATATTGTAAAGACAAATTACAATTTACGAGGAGAAAAGTATATGGGAAAAATGTTGAATTATTGTAATGAAGAAGTAATGTTTGAAGGATGTCCAGGCTGTTCATATGCAAATCATAACTTTAAACTACCATGTGGTATAGCATACGAAAATGAAAACTTCATATTATCACAAGATTGGGAATTACCAATACAAGGATTTATGATTGTATCACCAAAAAAACATGTTGAAAAATTGGAAGAATTTACAACTTTAGAAAGAAATGAACTATTTGATATAATTAATAAAACTATTAGTATATTAAGAAATCATAAAATATGTAGTCACTTTAATGTTGTATTTGCAGAAAAAGAAAATAGACATTCTCATGTTTGGATAATGCCAAGGCACAGTTGGATGAAAGATATAACTAATAATATTATTGAAGGCATTGCTCCTATTTTTGAATATGCGAAATCATATTTAAGAACAAAAGAAAATTATAAAAAAATAAATGAAACAATTCAGATAGTAAGAAGTGAATATGAGGTAGATACATTATTTGAGATGGCAAAATTAACAGCAAAATATGCTGATAAAAGCATTACAGGTGATTTTGGAGATATAATTTATTTTTCAGTAAACCAAGCCTTTCAAAAACCAAAAGTTAAGTTTTATGGAGGTACTAAAGAGACTTCTTACATTGATAAAAGCCCATCTTTATTATTTGATGAAAATGGTGCAGGTAAAGTTGAGCTAAAAAGTTGGATGAATAAAGAAAATTGTCCAAATGCTTTTGATTCTAATTATATCCAAATAGTTCAAGAATTCGTAAATAGACAGTTACCACTTTTGCTACTTATTTGGTTTAGAAAATTAGATGAAACTGAAGTTTTAGAATATTTCAATGGGAAAGTAGCTTATGGTTGTCTATTACAAACTATAAAAATTAGTAGAAAAATAAAAAATGAATTGCTACTATGTAAAAACAATCAAGAATTACACCGATTTTGTATAAAATATAAATTATATAGTTTTTAAAGGACCTATATGAGAAACCTGTTATAACGAGTAGTGTGAAATGTTATATGAATCTGAAAAAATATCTAAAAAGATTAACAAAGCAATATACGAGGAAGTGAAATTATGACTGATACAAAAGAAATATTTTTAAGAAAAGGTACATTAAAAATAGAATCAGATATCAAAAAAACAAAATTAATAAAAGTAAAATATATTGTTAATGGTAAAACAAAGAAGGAATATCGTCCTAAGAGTTATAAAAACTTATTAGAACTTTTTCTTAATGATTATAGGGCAGCAATCAACTCAAATGATGCCTTTTTTAAAAAATATATTACTCTAATCGAAGAAATAAAAAATAAAAACAGTAAGTACAGTTCTTGTTTATGCATAAAAGAAAAAGGAGAATCCGAAATTAAAGGACATAAACCTATTCTAATTTACAATGATAAGTATTTTGTTTCAGCAATATCTGGTTTAGAAATAATTTGTCATATACTTGCAATCGTGAATATAGTTTTCACAAATGATGAAAAAATGGTTATTGAATACATACATACAGAATCATTAACAAATGAAGAGATGGAAACTGATGTTAATCTTTTCCCAAATGAAATAGATAATACTGAATTACTAACAGAAGGTAGCATTCAACAAGTATGTGTAAATAAATATGAAAGAAATATTACTGCAAGAAACGAATGTATAAAACATTATGGTGAATATAAATGTCAAGTTTGCGATTTTGACTTTGAAAAAAAATATGGAAAATTAGGTAGAAACTTCATACATGTACATCATATTATACCTTTATCAAAAATAAGCAAGAAATATACTATAAACCCAAAAACAGATTTGATTCCAGTCTGTCCAAATTGCCATGCTATGTTACATAAAAAAAATAAAGATGAAATAATGAAACCTGAAAGTTTGCGGTTATTAATTAATAAATAAAATAATGAACAAAGAACAAAATTTGACAAAAGCCAACATCAACTGGTTGATTACGATTAATTGAAACCCCTTTACAAATCATTATAAATAAAGGGCTTGCAAAAATTTGAATCTTACACATTTCTACTAATAAACACTTAAAATCGTTAAAAAAGAGAAAAAAACATCAATTTAATTAATTTTTATGGTAGGAATTGATAAGGTGATTACGACGTTGAAACCCCTATTAAAAGACAACATTTTGAAATTACCAATAATTTATTAAATTTTAAAAAATATATAGAAAGAAGGTGCAATTTATGAGTGATGATAAAAATGAAATATTAATTTATGAAGACAAAGATGGTATTACAAAAGTAAATGTTAAATTCATGTATGAAGATATTTGGTTAACTCAAAATCAAATAGCAGATATTTATGAAACAACCCAACAAAATATAAGTCAACATATTAATTCCATATATAAAGATAATGAGTTAAATAAGGAATCAACTAACAAGGATTTCTAGTTAGTTCAAAAAGAAGGTAATCGCAATGTAAAAAGAAATATTGATCATTACAATTTAGACATGATAATTGCTTTGGGGTATCGTGTTCAGTCAGTTGTTGCAGTTAGATTTAGAATATGGGCAACAAAAAGACTCCATGAATATATTCAAAAAGGATTTACAATGGATGACGATAGATTAAAACAAGGTAGTAATAGATATTTTAAAGAATTATTGCAAAGAATCAGAGATATTCGCTCAAGTGAAAGGAACTTTTATCAGCAAGTAACCGATATTTATGCGACTAGTATTGATTATGATCCTAGAAATAAAGTCACTAAAGAGTTCTTTGCAACTGTACAAAATAAATTGCATTATGCAGTTCACGAACACCCTGCTGCAGAAATCATATATGAAAGAGTTGATAGTGATAAGCCACTTGTTGGGATGACTAACTTTAAAGGTAACTATGTAACTAAAGACGATGTGTCAATTGCAAAAAATTATCTAAGTGAAATCGAACTAACTAAATTAAATCTATTGGTATCTGGTTATTTAGATTATGCGGAATTACAGGCTCTTGAATTAAAACCTATGAAAATGATAGATTGGATAGATTTTTTAGATAAACAAATTATTAATATGCAAAAAAACTTGCTTATAGGTAATGGAACTGTATCACATACAGAAGCTGTTAAAAAAGCCAAAAGAGAATATGAGCTATATCGTGATAAAGAAATGAAAGAATTGCAAAGCGATTTTGATTTGCTGATGCACTCTTTACCAAATAGTAATAAAAGTGAGAAAGACTAAATTAACCATATTTTAATTTGGTGTAATTCTCCCAAATTAAAAATGAGTATAGCACAAGTTATTTTATTTACTCGACAAAAAAAATGTTTTCAATTTAAAATCGTACATTTCACGTTTAAAAATATATTTTGTATAATATAGAAAATTAGTAGGAGTGTGATTTTGTGAGTAAGTATAATATTAAAGAACTAAAAGAAAAATTAGAAAGATGTAGAAATATACCCTTAAATGAAATAAGCCTAGATGATGTTGATGAAATATCTTCTATAAAGATTGATAAAAGAAAATCTAGTGATGAAAGAATTTTAGATTTTATAACTAAAGTAAAAAATCCTTATGTATTTAAGGTGAAAGGGAAATTAGTTAGAATAAAATTTTCAGAAAATGATATAACAGCAGACAATTGTTTAACAAGTGTTCTCGAAAATTTATATAGATAGATAAATGGAGGTAGTATGAAAATATATATAGTCAGACATGGACAAGTAAACCATAATTTGTTAGGCTTATATAACAGAGAATAATGAATAAGAATGACAATGTAGATAATCGACAAAATTCGACAAATATAAACTGGTTGATTACGATTAATTGAAACCCTCTTTGCAAATCATTATAAATAAAGGGCTTGCGAAGATTTGGATCTTGCATTGTTTTATTAAGAAACTACTAAAATCATAAAAAAAGAGAAAAAAACATCAATTTAATCAATTTTTATGATAGGAATTGAGATGGTGATTACGACATTGACACCCCCCCATAAAATACAATTTCAAAGTTACCAATAATTGATTAAAATATGAATAATTTAGAAAGGGAGGATAAAATCTAATGAAAGAAGAAAATAACAATTTATTAATATATAAAAATAATAATGGCAATATAATAGTTGATGCAGTATATAAGGATGAAACCCTATGGCTAAGTCAAAAAGCAATGGCAAAAGTTTTTGATGTGCAAAGACCAGCAATAACAAAACACTTAACAAATATTTTTAATGAAGAAGAATTATCTAAAGAACAAGTATGTTCCAAAATGGAACATACTGCTGAAGATGGGAAAAAATATTTAACAGAGTTTTATAATTTAGATGCTATTATTGCAGTTGGTTATAGAATTAATTCAAAAAAAGCTACTGAATTTAGAATGTGGTCTACAAAAATATTGAAAGAATATATGACAAAAGGATTTACTTTAAATGATGAAAGATTTATCAATGGTAATAAATATGATATAAAATATTTTGATGAACTACTTGAAAGAATTAAAGTAATTAGAGTAAGTGAAAGAATGGCTTATCAAAAAATAACTGATTTATTTATTGCAACATCAACAGATTATAATCCTAAATCAGAAGATGCATACACTTTCTTCAAAATTATTCAAAACAAATTACATTTTGCAATTTCAGGATATACAGCAGCAGAACTTATACATAGTAGAGTTAACTCAGAAAAAGAACATACGGGTCTTACCAATTGGAAAAATAGTCCAAATGGGTTAATATATAAGTACGATGTTAGTATTGCTAAAAATTATTTGAATCAAGAGGAATTAACAAAATTAAATGATTTAACAAATATATTTTTAGTCTTTGCAGAAGATGAAGCAAAGGAAAGACACATAATGACAATGAAAGATTGGATAAGTTCAGTTGATGATTTGTTAAAATTCAGAAGAAAAAAAGTTTTGAATGATGCAGGAAAAATTTCACATAAAGATGCTGTAGAAAAGGCTGAAAGTGAATATGAAAAATATAGAGTAATTCAAGATCAGAAATATATATCTTCTATGGATGAATTTTATAATAAATACCTTGAAGAAAATAAGGAGTAACAATAAATGATAGAAATACAAAAAGCTCAAATAAAATTCAATAAGTTTTTAGAAAAATATAATAATAAAGATGACTTAGGATTCGAGTTAAAAGTAATTCATACTTATCACGTTGTCCAGAATGCACTTGAAATTTCCAAAAAGCTTAAACTATCAGAAGAAGATTAATATTTGGCAGGGTTAATAGCACTGCTTCATGATATAGGAAGATTTGAAGAAATAACTTTTTTTAAACGATTCGATAGTGTTAATTTTGACCATGCTTCTCATGGAGTTAAAATGTTATTTGAAGATAATTTAATAAGAAAATTTGTAGTAGAAGACATTTATGACGAAATAATTAAAACTGCAATTTATAACCACAATAAATTATCCATTGAAAATGGATTGAATGATAGATGTTTACTACATTCAAAATTAATAAGAGATGCAGACAAATCAGATAATTTTAGGGTAAAAAAAGAAGAGAAAATAGAAGCTATTTTTCCAGGCAAAGTAAAAAGTATTGAAGAAATGGAAAATTCAACATTGTCAGATAAAGTATACAGAAGCATTAAAAATCAAGAGTGTGTAAATATTCATGATAGAATAACAGTACTTGATTATTGGGTTTGTGTATTAGCATTTATATTTGATTTGAATTTCAAAGAGACATATAAGATAGTTAAAGACAATAATTATGTTAATATTTTAATAGATAGGTTTAAATACAATGACTTAGATACAAAAAATAAAATGGAAGATATAAGAAATAGAATAAGCAATTATATAAATGAGCAGATATAGAGTTAAGGGAGTGATTTTAAAGTGAATAATATAGATAAGGGGTTACAAAAAAGTGTAATCAACTGGTTCCCTGGTCATATGGCAAAAACCAGACGAGAACTAAAAGAAAATCTAAGCTTAATAGACATAGTTTATGAAGTAATAGATGCAAGAATGCCAATCAGTTCAAAAATAGCAGATATTAATGATTTAATTAAAAACAAGCTTAAAATACTAATAGTTTCAAAATATGACTTGTGTGATAAGCAAAAAACTGATATAATACTAAACATTTATGAAAAAGAGGGATATATTGTAATACCAGTAGAATTATTAAGTAACAATAATTTATCTATAGTAATTAAGAAGACTACAGAATTATTAACAGATATTAATAATACTAGAATCAAAAAAGGACTGAAACCACGCATTGCAAGAGCTCTAATAATAGGAGTACCAAATGTAGGTAAGAGTACTTTAATTAATCGTTTAGTAGGTAAAAATGCAGTTAAAACTGGTAATACACCAGGAGTTACAAAAAGCATTAGCTGGATAAGAATAAATAAAGATATTGAGCTTATGGATACACCAGGAATCTTGTGGCCCAAAATAGAAGTGGCAGAACATGGCTATAACCTAGCAGCACTATCATCAATTAAAGAAGAAATACTAAACAATGAAGATTTATGTAATTATATAATAGATAAAATGTTAGAACTATATCCAAGTAACTTTAATGAAAGATATGATATAAACACTACTAATAAAGAAGAAATATATATAGCAATAGCTAAAAAGAGAGGACTTTTATCAAAAGGTGGAATGCCAGATTATGAAAAAGTCTATCTAACAGTTATCAGAGACTTAAAGGATGGGTATTTAGGTAAAATAACATTCGATAGATAATATCAATTAGGGGGATAAATTATGATAGGAAAATTAACACTAGTAGAAGAAATAAAACTGCTACTACCAAACCTTACCTTAGCTGAAAATCAAGAACTATATAAAATGATTCTAAAAAATCCAAATGGAATTATTTTAGAAACTATAGCAAGAAACTATACTAATCTTTTGGAATTTTTAAAATTAGCAGGAATTGATGAAAAAATGGCTCATGAGGTAGCTCTAGAAAATATGAAACATCTTCAAGAGGACCATAAAATACTATTTAGTCAATTAGTAGTTCTAGGCATAGTAGAAGATGTAGTAGCTAGAAGAGACTTTTCAATCGACCCAAAAACAGTTCATGCCATTAGAATGGCTTATAAAGAAGATAATATGGAGTTTACCTCTGGTCAATTGTTTGAAGCTTTAGATAGCGGAAAACTTCCATATAATGGAGAATATTTATTTATACTAAAGAATAAATATCCTTTAACTAGCGAAAATGTTGAAGTTATAAAAAGATTGAGTGAAGGAATCTTAGATACAAAAGTTAGAAAATATACATTGCCACAAATAGTGACCTCTAGTACTTATCCAGTAACAAGACAAGCATCAAATATTAGAGTTAAGATTTTTAGATTAAGTACAGAACAATTTAAAGAACGCTTTAGCTCTGATATGACAAAAGAAGAGTTTTTAATGCAACCTGACGAAGTTATAACAAAAAAAATTCAAGTATATGAAGCTACCATGAATATAATGAGAATTTTAGCTTCTCCATCTGCAAAGCCAAATCGTCCCAAAATTGAAAGACCAGCTGCTACTTCAGCACTAGAAGAAAGCTTAATAAATAGAATTAACATGATGACTCAAGATGAAATAAGAACATTATATGGTGAAAATAAAAAAGTTTATATTTTATCTAATATTATCCCATTAACAGAAAAAGCATTAGCAGATTTTGAACGAAAAGTTAATATAGGAAGACTAACAAGAGTTCCAAAGGGAGAACACCAAAGACTATATGGTCTTAGCATGGATGAGCTTAAAGCCAAAACAACATTAACCTATGATACATTAGAAATACTAAAACTTATTCAAAGAACAGACGCATCTGTAATAAAAGAAGTATTTGGTTCATCAAAAGAAGAAGTTTTAAGAAGAGATGATTTAACACTAGATTACATGTTAAGCCTAGGAGTAGATGAGTTTTCATTACAATTATTAGTTGCTCATGACAGTGCATACCGTGTAGGAAGATTACATGGTGAAGCCTGTTTTACTGAAGAACAAAAAAAGATAGTACAGGAACATAAAGAAGTTTTAGGTAAACTAAAAGCTATGAGTTGGGAAGATTCAAGAGGGCAATATGGACGTAGTGGTGGAAAAGCCAGAATTGGTAAAGACTATCCATTATCATATTCACTATTAAAATATTATGAAAAAGTTGCCATTATTAATAGATTAGATAATAGTAACAATAATGAAATAAGAGAAGTATATGGACTAAACAGAAACCAACTTACAAGTAATCCAGATATTTCCTATTATACATTGGCTTTAATAATTGCTGAAAAAAATAGATTTGCCATATCTAGAAAATCACCAGAACAAGTTGCTACAGAAAAGAAAGCAATGATAAAAAGTTTAAATGAAAGAATCAATACTAGAATAAAAAATGGTGATATAAAAGTCTGAAAATAAAGATATAAAACCAAAATATAGAATAGATATTTATTTAAAGATAATAATAATTTATCTTTTTTTATGATATAATTACATTGAGGTGTTAAGAATGTATAATTGTTTAATAATTGGAGCAGGACCTGGTGGTTTATTTGCTGCATATCAACTAATAGAAGAAAATCCAAATCTAAAAATAGCAATATTAGATAGAGGTAGCATAGCTGAAAAAAGAAGATGTCCTATGAACTCAGAAGGAAAAAATTGCATTAACTGTAAGCCATGTAATATATTATCTGGATATGGTGGAGCAGGGACTTTTTCTGATGGAAAACTTAATTTTATACCTAAATTAGGCAAATCAGACTTATTCAAATACATGGATAAATCAGCAGCCTATAGCCTAATTGATGAAACGGAAGAAATATTTAATAAATTTGGTATGGATAGTGAAGTATATCCCACAAACATGGATGAAGCTCTTAAAATAAAAAGTGATATAGCTAAAGTAGGAGCAGAATTGCTTATAATAAAACAAAAACATTTAGGAAGTGACAATCTCCCTAAATATATAGCAGATATGACTAATTACCTTAAAGAAAAAGGGGTTGAGATATTAGAAAGAGCAGATGTTTCTGATATTATTTACAACAAAGACAAAACTTACACTGTAGTTTACAATAAAGCAAAGAAACTGCAAGCAACACATGTAGTAGTAGCCCCAGGAAGAACTGGAGCAAAATGGGTTCAAGAACTAGCTGACAGGTATAATATTAACTATACTTCTCAAAGTATTGAATTAGGTGTTAGAGTAGAAGTCCGTAAAGAAGTACTTAAAGAAATAACAGATGTTATATATGACCCAACTATATTTATTAAAACTGCAACTTATAACGATCAAATAAGAACTTTTTGTACAAATCCTGGAGGTTATGTAGCAAAAGAAAACTACTATGGTTATATTTGTGTTAATGGGCATGCCTTGAAATCTAAAAAATCAAACAACTCAAATTTTGCCTTTATATCAAAAGTAAGTTTAACTTCACCTGCAACTAATACTCGTGAATATGGAGAATCCATTGCTAGAATTGCTAATACACTTGGAGATGGTAAACCAATAGTTCAGCAATTACGTGATTTAAAACAAGGTAGAAGGTCAACAATGCATAGAATAGCTGGTACTTTTATTGAGCCAACATTAAAAGATGTAGTAGCTGGAGACCTTGCATTAATACTACCACATAGAATTGTAACCAACATAATTGAAGGACTAGAAACACTTGATAAGATAATACCTGGTGTTAACAATGATGAAACACTACTATATGGACCAGAGATTAAGTTTTTCTCTAATGAAATAGAAACAGACAACAACTTCAAGCTTGATGAGCATAACATTTATTTTATAGGAGATGGAGCAGGTAAAGCAGGTAATATCGTTGTAGCTGCCGCAACTGGATTAGTAGCAGCAAAAGACATATTAAAGAGAATTAGTGAGTAAATATGAATGATGATTTATATATGTATGAAAAAGAACTTTATGCAAAAGGTATCAAATATATAGCAGGAGTTGATGAAGTAGGAAGGGGTCCTCTAGTTGGACCAGTAGTTACTGCTTGTGTCATATTGCCATCTGACTTTACATTAGAAGGACTAACAGATTCTAAAAAACTATCAGCTAAAAAAAGAAATATATATTATGCTTATATAAAAGAAAATGCTCTATCTATTGGTATTGGTATAAAAGATAACTTCATAATAGATGAAGTTAACATATATCAAGCTACTAAGTTAGCAATGTATGAAGCGATTAACAACTGTAAGATACCACCAGAACATGTATTAATAGATGCTATGAAGTTAGATTTAGCTATGCCATCAACATCCATAATAAAAGGCGATAGCAAAAGCATCTCTATAGCAGCCGCAAGTGTAATTGCAAAAGTAACAAGAGATTTAATGATGGAAGAATTAGATGAAAAATATCCAATGTACAAATTTAAGAAAAATGCTGGATACCCTACAATAGAACATGTAAAAGCAATAGAAGAATATGGAATAATAAATGAACATAGAAAAACATTTAAACCAGTATCAAATCATTTAAACCATATTAATGAACTAGTTAAATAATAAAAGCCCTTATATTTGATGCTACTACTAATCTATACATCATATTCTAAGGGTTTTAATATATATAATTTTAGTTTTTACTACTATCAACTCTTGGTACAAAAGGTAATATTTTACCCATAACAGGAGAAGTCCTTTTTGTTTCTGCAATACAATTTGGAGTATTAAAGTCAAAAGAATCCATATCACTAGGCATAGATGGTTCAAATACAACAATCTTCTTATCTGTAAGATTAACCATAGTACAAGCTTCTCTATAATAAGACAAAAGCACTTCATTAACATCTGGATTAAGTATAGCAGAAGCTTTAATTATATTGCTTAGCATTCTCTAGTTCCTCTTTTGCAGATTCACTAAAAGGAATGGTAGCAAACTCTTTTTGTAGTTCTCTAAAGTTAATATCAGTAAGTACAAAACTTATTAATGCTTGTCGCATGGCATAATCATGAATTACATCTTTAAGTTTACCATTCATTACATCAAACAGTATTTTTTTTGACAAACTATCTCTTCCATAATCTTCTTGAAAAGTTTCGAGTAATATTGCGTATTCTCTTTGAACTCCCATTGGTATATCCTCACCAAGTAGCTCAGCATCACGGATTTCACATGCCATCTCTACTAAATCAGTTGGCTGTATGTATTCTTGAGTACAAGAACCAACAATTGGTCACATCTGCAGCTCACCAATAATAGAATCCTTATTTTCTTTAAGCATTGAACTAGATATTGGTAATTCCATTGGTACAATGTGCCTGATTTTAAATGATTTATTATCTTCATCAATACCAGCACACAGCAATGAATAAAAGAGTGCATCAGAGAAATGAAGAGTATCATCACCTTTTAAACGATGTTGATTAATAAAAATTTTTATAGCATTATTATCTTCATTAGTTAAAATTCTGTGCTTTATAAAGCCAAAAAGACCTTCACTGAATTTTATGTCATCAATATAATCACCATTAATGAATCCATTATCTTCTAACATAAAGAACACATCATCTGAAAATTCTGTTACAAGATCACTCAAATTAAGATTTCTCATTATACTCATCCCCCTAAAAATTAATGTTTATTATATTCATTAAAGCATATATAGTCAAGAATAATAGTAAATAATTAATTAAAGTGTTATTATATTATTAAAGAGGTATTATGGTAGCAAATGTATTAGTAGAATTACAAAATAGAAATGTTGATAAGCTATTTGATTATAATGTTCCAAACGAATTTCAAAAAGATATTAAAATAGGTATAAGAGTAAAAGTACCATTTAATAATATGACTTTGGAAGGTTTTATTATGGGAATATCTAATGAGAGCTCTTTAGAATTAAAGAATATAAAAGAGATTGTAGATAAAGAAGTAATATTAGATGAGGAACTGCTTGAGTTAGGTAGAAATCTTAAAAGTAATCTTCTTGCTACTCAAATTAGTGTTTATCAAGCAATGTTACCAAAAGCCCTAAAAGCACAAGTAAAAACTAATCTAAATAAAAAAATGCAAAAATGTATCGAACTGAATATAACTGAAAATGCTTTAATAAACTATAAACTTACTGAATTACAACAATCTGTTATAGATGAAGTATTATCAAATAATTTAGTACCCCAAACAGAATTAAACTTAATATCATCCTCATCAGTAAAAACCTTAATAAATAAAGGAATCCTAAGAAGTGTAGAAAAAGAACAATACACCCTTAAAAATGAAGTAGTAGAATTAAGCTCAAAAATAGAACTAACAAAAGAACAGCAAGAAGTAATAGATAAAATATTTAGTGAAGTAGATAACAATATTTTTCTCTTACATGGTGTTACTGGTAGTGGTAAGACTGAAGTATATATGGAAATAATAGAAAAACTAATGGAGAGTGGTAAAAATAGTATTGTACTAGTACCAGAAATCTCTCTTACACCACAAATGCTTAAAAGATTTAAATCTCGTTTTGGCATCTCCATTGCTATACTTCATTCACGTCTTAATGAAACTGAAAAATATGATGAATATCGTCGCATAGCTAGAGGAGAAGTAAGCATAGTTATTGGAGCTAGAAGTGCTATATTTGCACCACTTAAAAATATAGGAGCTATAATTATTGATGAAGAACACAGTTCAACCTATAAACAAGAAAATAATCCTAAATATAATGCCATAGATGTTGCCATACTAAGAAGCATTCATCATAAAGCCATTGTAATATTAGGAAGTGCCACACCATCCCTTGAAACATATGCCAGAGCTATAACAGGTAAATATGTACTATTAGAGCTAACAGCAAGACCAAATAGTCAAATAATGCCTAATGTAGAACTTATTGATATGTCTAAAGAGAAGAAAAGAGGAACTTATTTTTCAAATACTTTGATTGAATCTATAAATAAAGCACTAGAAAATAAAGAACAAATAATACTATTATTAAATAGACGAGGGCATTCCTCATTTATTACCTGCTCCAATTGTGGTTATGTGGCAAAATGTCCAAACTGTGATATAACATTAACCTACCATAAAACATCTGATATGTGTCGTTGCCATTACTGTGGTTATGCAATAAAAAAACTTGATATATGCCCAAGCTGCCATGAAGAAAGTATACAAAATCTGGGAGTAGGTACCGAAAAAATAGAAGAAGAACTAAACAAATTATTTAATGCTAGAGTTGTAAGAATGGATTTTGATACTACAACAACAAAAGGTGCCCACGAAAAAATAATTAATGATTTTGGAGACTACAAGTATGATATATTACTAGGTACTCAAATGATAGCTAAAGGATTAGATTTCCCAAATGTAACCCTAGTAGGCGTAATAAATGCTGATACCAGTTTAATGATTCCAAGCTTTAGAAGCAGTGAAAATACCTTCCAATTATTATCTCAAGTAGCAGGAAGAAGTGGCAGAGGCACCAAAAGTGGAGTAGTCATCATTCAAACCTTCAATCCAGAGCATTATGCCATAAAATACGCCAAAATTCATGACTATAAAAACTTCTTTAAACAAGAAATGTTTATTAGAAAACAATTAAAATATTCACCATATTATTACATGACTTTAGTAAGAATAGTTGGTACTGATTACGAAGCTTTAAAAGTAGAAAGCAATAAAGTAGCAACAAAGCTAAGAACAGAATTAAAAAGCTCAACCATATTAGGTCCATCAATAGGAAGCATATTTAAAGTTAAAAACACATATCGTTTTTGCATAATAATAAAATATAAAAAAGAAGATGCACTATATCCAGTTCTAACAAAATTATTAGATTATTATAAAAGCAATTCTAAAATTAAAATTGACATTGATTTTAATTCCACAGCAATATAAAAGACGCCTATTGACGTCCACCTCCATAAGGAATAACTTTACTAAGTCTTCTCTCAGCTTTATACATAAGGGCATTAATATCTACTGGTTGAATACTCAAGTCTTCCAGAGCTTGCTGGTAGTCGCCAACACTTGGGCCTCTATCATTTGTAATTTGATAAACATCACTTACAATATCTCTAACAACCCTTGCAGCACCTGTTCTCTTAGCATACTTAAAATCCCCAAGAGCTAAAAATCTAGTAGCAGTTAAACAAGGATTCTCTCCTTGCATATATTCATATTCACTCTTAGTATCACCAAAAACCTTAAATTTCTTTTCACCAATTATTCCATTTAGTGTAGTGATAACTTCTTCTAAAAATAATAACTGTCTATCATCAAACTCATCAACTTCTTGCCAATCTAGCATAGTATTACCACGTGACCCACGGCCAAATCCCGCCTGAAAAAATCCTAACTTAGCTAATCTATTTTTTAAAGCTGGAACTAATCTAACAGTCTCATTAATAACAATACGATGTTCTTCACTTATTTCTGAATTAATACTACAAGCTTCTCTAAGCATCTTGTTAAGCTTTGAAACAGGCTCTATAATAGAATCATCTCTTCTTAAAGCATCATCTTCCTGCCCAACCAAATAGGCACTCATTGCTCTCATGTCATCATCCATTCTAGAATAATTACCAAGAGCTACTGCAGCTTCATCTAAATCAGCTAGGACATCTCTAATATTACCAATACTAGCTCTTCTTCTTAAAATAAAAGAACAAATTGCTGGTAAAGTAGCATTAGCAAGTTTTAACTTGGAAACCGAAATTCCAGCATCAATTGCAATAGGGTAAATATCACTAAAACCCATCTCTTCTAATCTTTCATTATTAAACAAATTACCTGTTCTAATACCTGCAAAAGCAACTAAAGTATCCTCGAAATTACGTATATCTTTTCTTGATACTTTCCTACACTCAACCACAAAATCCCTCTTCTCTAAAACGCGGAATATTATACTACATTTTTGTATGTAAGTCAACAAAAGCAAATTTATAATGTAAAATGACTTCCAATTAAGGAGTTATATTTGCTATAATGAATACTGGAGATGATACCATGTCTTTAAAATATGATGAAACGTCGATAAAAATACTAGAAGGTCTTGAAGCAGTAAGAAAAAGACCGGGTATGTATATAGGTTCAACAGATAGAAAAGGAATGCACCATTTAGTATGGGAAATAGTTGATAATGCTATAGATGAAGCGATAAACGGTTTTGGTAACTTGATTAGACTAACGATTCATAAAGATAGTAGTATTACTATTGAAGACCATGGACGTGGAGTACCAACTGGAATGCATTCATCAGGTAAGTCAACACCTGAAGTAATCTATACTGTTCTTCATGCTGGAGGAAAATTTGAAGAATCAGGATATAAAGTATCTGGAGGACTTCATGGAGTAGGAGCATCAGTTGTAAATGCTTTAAGTACTTGGATGGAAGTAAATATCAAAAAAGATAAAAAAGAATACTATATTAAGTTTTCAAATGGTGGTCATGTTGAAGTACCATTAAAAGAAATAGGAACTACTAATAGAACAGGAACTTCTGTAACTTTTTTACCAGATAATAGTATATTTGGTGCTGCAATGTTCTCATATACAACTATTTGTGAGAGAATGCAAGAAGCAGCATTCCTAATTAAAGGACTTACACTAGAAATAAGTGATGAAAATACAGGAAGAACATCTACTTTTCATTATGAAGATGGAGTTAAAGAGTTTGTTAGCTACTTAAATGAAGATAAATCTACACTCCATAAAGTCATTAGTTTTGAAGGTAGCAAAGATAAAATCGAAGTAGAAATAGCTATGCAATATACAGAAACCTATAATGAGAACATTGTTTCTTTTGTAAATAATGTTAAAACTAGCGATGGTGGTAGCCATGAAGTAGGTTTCAAAACTGCATTAACTAGAATCTTTAATGACTATGCACGTAACAATAATTTGATTAAAGGTAAAGATAAAGCCCTTGAAGGTAGTGATACTAGAGAAGGATTAACGGCTGTTATAAGTCTTAAAATACCTGAAGCATTATTACAATTTGAAGGACAGACTAAAGATAAACTAGGTACACCAATAGCTAGAACAGTAGTAGAATCCATTGTCAGTGAAAAATTACAATTTTTCTTAGAAGAAAATAAAAAAATAGCAACTGATATAATGGAGAAAATGCTTAAAAGCAAAACAGCTAGAGAAGCAGCGAGAAATGCCAGAGAAGCAGCCAGAGCAGGTAAAACTAAAAACACCAAAGAAAAAGCTTTATCTGGTAAACTAACTCCAGCTCAAAGCCGTAATAAAGATAGAAACGAACTTTTTTTAGTAGAAGGGGACTCAGCAGGTGGTAGTGCCAAGCAAGGAAGAGATAGAAAATTCCAGGCAGTGCTCCCACTAAGAGGTAAAGTTTTAAATACTGAAAAAGCAAAAATAGATGATATATTCAAAAATGAAGAAATTAATACCATGATTTACACTATAGGTGCTGGCTATGGACCAAATTTTGAAATAGAAGATTGCGAATATGATAAAGTAATTATAATGACTGATGCAGATGATGATGGAGCACATATTCAGTGCTTACTATTAACATTTTTTTACCGTTACATGCGTCCTTTAATAGATAATGGCAAACTATATGTAGCCATGCCACCACTATTCAAAATAACTAGTGGTAAAACTATTGATTACGCTTACACTATTGAAGAAATGCGCAATATAACAAAAGATAAAAAATGTGAAATCCAACGTTATAAAGGACTTGGTGAAATGAATGCTGACCAATTAGCAGAAACAACAATGAATCCAGGAAGTAGAAAACTGATAAAAGTTACTATCGAAGATGCTATAATGGTAGAGCGAAGAGTATCAGTATTGATGGGCGACTCTGTTGAACCA
>JGI994J12354_10000460_pt1 | contig 40686 bp, 27 predicted proteins | sample IntmicLarv3ML3BL_FD_12354 | JGI IMG/M metagenome (IMG submission 12354) | reverse complement strand
ATATAGTATGAAACAAATTCAAAAAAAAAGGGGGGGGGGTAGACCCAAGCCTAATGGCTTAAAATTACTCATTCTTCTGATATTATTATTTATCAGCGTAACTTCTGTTTATAGTACAGATCTTACTACTACTATTAGTAGTAGCGATACTTTTGAAGATCCTACGACCGTAAGCATAACTCAAACTGTAGCCGGCAACACTTATGGTGCTAATCTCGACGGAAGCTCAACTCTTGTAACTTTTCTTGATGACGCGACAATAGATGTCAACAAGACTAATACAGGTAGCGGTACTGTTAATGGACTTAGTGCTGCTAACGGCGCTAAGATTGAGTTCACTAATGAAACTGCTACAGCAAAATTAACTGTAGAAAACGCCGGAACCGGCAATACTTATGGCGTAATTACCAGCGCCGGCTCTGAAATAACTTTTGCAGGTAATGCTGACATTACCGTAAAGAAAACGAATCTCGGTGCAGGTGATGTTTATGGAGTATTTACCGATTTTAATACAGCTTCTCAAATTAATTTTACTAATCCCGATGCTAATATAAAATTAAATGTAATAAACGAAGGAACCGGTCTTACTTATGGAATTCGTGCCAGAAGTTATACATCATCACCGTATAGTTCCATGACTTTTAATGGTATTACAGAAATCAATATCAAAAAAGGTGCCGGCGCAGGAGCTGTTTATGGAATATCAGTTTTTCAGGGTCCCACGATTTCATTCAATAATGATGTAAAATTAGATATAAAAAACGCCGGTACCGGTACTGTATTTGGTGTTTTTGCTTCTGATCAGCGTGCAACTATAAATTTTGCCGGCAATACCAATATTAAAGTGACAAATACCGGTTCAGTTAGCGCCGATAGAATTTACGGTATGTATTCCGGTTATGCTTCAAACATAGTATTTGCCGATACCTCTGTTTTGAAGTTGGAAATAATCGGTGATAAGGCACAAAACATTAACGGAATTCTGAGTTTTGGTTCTTTGAGTTCCGTGACTGTAGCCGGTTACGCTGATATTTCAATAAAAGGTAATACAGATACCAATGCTAATTATATTGAAGGTTTAGCCGCAGGATATAATAATGCACCAATAAATTTTACCAACACATCTGATTTAATCTTAAATATTGTTGACACCGGGATTGGTTATAGTTTTGGTGCTTATGTTTATCAAACAGCTAGAATAACTTTGGACGGCAATACAACTATAAATGTAAAAAATCTAGGTGCAGGCGAAGCATATAGCTTATATGTTGAGGATCTCGGTAGCATCATTTCTATCAATGCTTCTAAAGATAAGACAACAAAGATTACCGGTGATATTTACGCTACAACAAGCGGTATCATAAACGTAAACTTCACAGATGCTGATTCTTATTTACGCGGTTTAATGAATAATGATGACGGCGGTGCTATTAATATTTTGCTCGCAGGCGGCGGAATATGGCAGCCAACAGGCGATACTAACAGCATGAGCAATGCTAATTTAACCATAGACGGCGGCAGAGTAGACTTGGCTTGGTGGGAAAATCAAAAATACAGCCGTTCTTTAAGTCGCGCTTCTGCTCTTAATTTCCGTGAGGTTACCGTTTCTAACGCAGCGCTCAATAACTCTATGAATTTAATAGTAAACAGCGATATTGAAGAACTCGCCGCTGATAAATTTATTGTAAACAACCTCCTTGCAAGCAGCAGCGATCCATTTACAACCAATGTACTGATAGGTTATGACCCAGTAGTTGAAAAGTACACGGCGCAAGCAATAATGGGTCCGGTTAATATAGAAGTTGATGACCTTATTCCTGTAATGGAAGTAAACAGCGACCTTATCACAATAATTGGCTTAGGTCAAGACAACATAGTTCACGGTGTATTAGGCGATTTCGTAGTAACTCCTGACGTAGAAGTTAGAGAAGTGAATGGTGTAACAACCGTAAATATTAAATCCTTAACCATGGACTATGCTGACTCCCTGTCTCATGGTTCAAAAACTGCAGTAGACCTAATCTCATCACTAAAATGGATGAATCGTATCATTTTAGACAATGAAGATAATCATCTTGTTGATATTAAGAATGACAATTTATACGAACTAAACGGCGTTTGGATAAAAGGTTTTGCCGCCGGCAACGCGTTTATCGGTAACTTTGACACGAGAATAGATCAGAAATACTTCGGCATAAACGGCGGATATGACTACAAAATGGTTCGCGATAACGGTACATTCTACGCAGGTATCATGGGTAACTACACAACTAATGATAATGACTTCAACTATGGAACAGGCGATATCAAAAATATAGGTGCCGGTCTTTACGGAACTTATATGTCAAATAACGGTCAATATGCTAATGTCAAATTAAGCATTGGCAAATATACCGGCGATTTTGCGATAGTTGACGCTAATAGCGGCGACGTAACCGCTGAGTTTGATACTTTGGCTTTAGCTATAAGTGGCGAGTACGGCCATCGTCAAAACTATAGTAATAACTTATATTTTGAACCATTTATTAAAATGACTGTTAGCAGCATATCAGGTTTTAACTATGAGGCTGACAATGGCATGACTTCTGATATTAGAAACTCCGCATCTGCAGTATTCAATTTTGGTGCAACAGTTGGTAAGAACCTAAGTAACGGTAAAGTTTACGTAGGCGCTTCTATGTATCAAGATGTTACGAATGAAGAAAAAGTTACTATCGGTAATGGCGTTGCTTCTATAAATGAAAAAGCCAAAGTAACTCCAACATGGTTTAAAACTAAATTGGGCGCGAACTTCACATTATCTAATAACCTTGCTTTGAACCTTGAGGGTGCTATGTTGTTCGGTGGTGGTATGAGTTCAAGCTGGACGGCTAACACCGGAATATATCTTAAGTTTTAATATTTTATAGTTAATATTCCACAAGGGTCTTGACAAGACCATCCCACAATTTAGAGGGTGTTAAAAAATAATCCGTTGATTTTTATCTTCGGATTATTTTTTTAATCTTGCGTTAAAACTTGCTGATATTAAGCTCAATTTTCAATGACATTGAGCTGTTTTATGCTGTAATTTATTGATACCATACATTATAGGATATCTCTAAAAACCTTTTTTTATATTGTAAAAACCTGTTTAATGTGATAAAATATACATATAAAAATAAGAGGTGGTCTTATGAGTAAAAATATTTTCAGAATAATATTACAGATAACGCTCGGCGTTATTTGCGCAATTTTGGCATATTCTCAAACGGACGAGGTTGACACTATGGAAAACGAAAGCGGATTTACATTTATTGGGCATGCAAGCGTAAAAATAGTAACAGAAAATGGTACTGTTATTTATATTGATCCGGCATTTAAAGGTGATTATAGTGTTCCTGCCGATATTATCTTGGTCACCCATGGTCATAGCGACCACAATCAGGTTGATTTGGTGATGAAAAAGGGACATATCAACATTATGCGAAATAGTCTTGACGAAAGCGATTTAGTTAGTTTGTCAACGGAAAATAAAAAGACCACAATTATTACGCACAAAGAGGCGTTAGTTGACGGTGAGTATAAGGTTTTTGACGTTGACGGCGTGAAAATTACCGCTGTTAAGGCTGAAAATAAAAACCATAATGTGAACGAATGTGTTGGTTATGTATTGGAGTTTGACGGCATAAAGGTTTACCATGCAGGCGACACGTCGAAAACCGACCAAATGGAGGATTTGGGGAAAATTGGTTTGGATTACGTTTTTCTGCCCATTGACGGCATTTATAATATGAATCCGACAGAAGCCACCGAATGCGCCAATATCCTAAAAGCAAAAGTCAGTTTCCCTATTCATAATGACCCACGCGGTATGCAAACCGGCGAATGGTACGACACCGGCATTGACGATTTTAAGGTTGATAGTAAAGTAATATTAAAACCCACTGATTTTTATAGATTTTAATTTTTTTACGAAACCAAGCTTTTTAGGAAAAGCTTAACCAAAACTTAAATATTAAAAAAATAAAATGTATGTTATAATATCAGGTTTTGGCAAGAAAACAGATACTGTAAAGCGCAAATTGACAAAAAATTATCCCGCCGCCGACAGTGAATAAATTTCATCGTTCATTGCGGCTATATTATCTGGGTTAAAGACCATTCCTTGGTCTGGACCACAGAAATATCCGCCGTTTTTATTTAAAAGCGCTACTACGTCCCTCGTGTTTTGTCTTACCTCTTCGGGAGTTCCGACGACCAACATATGGCTGCTTATCCCACCTTGAAGCGCTAAACGATTTTGTGTAATTTTGATGACATTTTCTAAATTATTCGCGGTTGCCTGCACAGGATTTAATATATCTATCTTTAGCTCAATGAACATCTCTAAAATAGGTTCTATATGCCCGCAACTGTGGAAATTGATAATACCGTCCTTGGTCTTTATCTTATCCATAACTTTTTTGTAACGCGGTTTTAAAAATTGCTCCATAACATTAGGAGAGAGCAGCAGACTGTTTTGCGTGCCAAGATCGTCACCGCAGTTAAATACAGTAGCGCCTGCATCAAAATAGTAGTCCAGTATTTGAAGTTGAAAATTGGTCACAGTGTCTAAAACATCTTCCACAAAGTTCGGCTCGGTATAAAAATATTCCATCAGATTTTCCATGCCTATAAGCTTATATGTTCTCTCCCATACAGTACTTCTGAGCGATCCTCCTAGAAACATTGTATCTGCGTACTGTTTCTCATAAATCTCTTTATCTTTGTATATTTTGGCGTAAATTCTTTCATCATTGGGGTCGGGGAATTTATACGATTTTAACATTTCGGGTTTGCTTATAGGGTGCTCGCGCGGAAATCCCATAACTCCTTCCTGTTCTTTTAGCCAGCCGACTCCCCAAACATCTGTCCAAAAAGTGCCTACAGGCACATCGTGACTCTTACCGTTAGTCTCATATCCTTCGTGATTCGCTCCATAATAGCTCATCTCAAAGGTCGGAAAACCTTGTAGCAATATGTCCGAACGCTTAAATCTCAGTATCTCTAATGCTGTCTCTTTTATATTCATAATTTATATATTATACCATAAAGTTAGTAATTGTTACAATTTATGCATCAAAAGCCCTTGGTCGCCGCCGTAAAACATTTCATACGGGTCGCCGCCTTTTCTGTTTGCGTCGTCAAAAGCAGAACCTATTAAAATGCATTTCCTCCAATCTTTATTATAAAAGGATATTGCATCGAATTTAGACGCGTCGTAACCTGAAACAGTATGCTCAAATAAAACATTGTCACCGTCAAAAACAACCATTAAGGCTTTAGTAGACGCGTTTACCGTTATTGAACCGGTTATTTTAAGTTCATCATAGCTTTTTCCGACAGCGATGATAATGTCGTCTTTTCCGTTAATACTTATAATTTCTATATCGTAAAAACTTTCGTCAGGGGCAGAGCTGTCATATTTTATTTTTGAGACGATATTGCCATCGCTGTCATATCTTATTATAAGTCCGTCAGAACTACCTTCTCTGCTGCCGTCATCGTCGTTGTATTTACTGCTGTTACTCATTCCCGCAACTACAACTCCACCATTTGATAGTGCTTTAACGCTGCTAAAACTGTCGTTTTGTGTTTCGTTGAACTCTTTTTTCCAAAGCTCTTCACCGTTTTTACTGTATTTTACTATAATGGCTTTGCTTTTAGTTTGTTCAGAATATTGAAGCTCGCCTATAGAATTTTCACCGACTATTATATAGTTAAGGTCTGTATCTTGGGTGACGGAAGATAAAAACGTCTCATATTTATTGCCAAAACTCTTTTTCCAAAATTGAACCCCATCGCTGTCGAGTTTAAATATAGTATTACTGCCGACAACCAGATAATTATTTTCGTCATCAATAGTTATCGTTTTTGCGCCGCCGTTTAAATCTTTTTTCCACAGTTCTTCGCCGTCACCGCTGTATTTAAGGATAAAGGCAGTATCATCCATATTATCTCCGACAACCACTATATCTCCTGTGTCGGTAACCGCGATACTGTTAAAATATCCTGCCGATTCCTTTATCCAAATAGCATTGTTATTGCCTGTTGTAAACTTTTTTATAAATGATTTTTTAACAGATTTTTCTGTGTCATCTTCTTCATTTTTGTAGTTTATGCCTATAACAACGAAGTCTTTATCGTTTATGAATGCCGCGTCATAAAAAGTAATATCAGTACCGTTTGCGCTTTTGGAGATAACACGTTTAAAGTTATCTAAACTTCCGTAGATATTTTTTAACTTTTGCATTAGTTCTATATCATCTTTTTTATCAACATCTGTATCTTTTGTTTTATTGTCGAGATCAAACGGCAATCCATTAAGGGTTACGGTAGCTGTAATAATACCTGATAATACTATTACTCCGAGTATTACACCAAGTAAAACTTTTCTATTTTTCTTCATTTTTTGTTACATCCTTTTTTATATAACTATATTTTACAATAAATCGGATGATTTTACTATAGAATTTTAGTATATTATGAATTTTTTTCGTCTGACTCAGGTTTTCTATACATAAAATTTGAAAAACAGTCTTACCCAAAAATAGACTAAAAAAAGAAAATATGTTATAATATTATGTAATATTTTTAAAAATTTAAGAGAGTAAAGATGGCAGAATTAAACTTATCAAGTACATATGACCCAAAATCAGTTGAAGAAAAATGGCTGAGTTTTTGGCAGGAAAACGGATACTATAAAGCGCAAATTGACAAAACGAAAAAACCTTTTTGTATAACTATACCACCACCAAACGTGACAGGCGACTTACATATGGGACACGCCCTCCAACACGCTATTCACGACGCTATATTGCGCCGCAAACGTATGCAGGGCTTTGAAACATTGTGCGTGCCGGGAACTGACCACGCAGGTATCGGCACACAAATGAAGGTGGAACAAGCGCTACTGAAGGGCGAGGGCAAAACAAAACATGACCTCGGACGCGAAGAATTCCTAAAACGCGTCTGGCAGTGGAAAGAGTTCTACGGCGGCTCTATTTTGAGTCAGCTCAAGAAATTTGGCGCATCATACGATTGGGATCGCGAACGCTTTACTATGGATAAGGACTACGTAACCGCTGTTTTAACTGCATTTACTCACCTTTATAATAAGGGACTTATATATCGCGGAACACGTATTATTAACTGGTGCTGCCATTGTGAGACCGCGATAAGCGACCTCGAAGTTGAATACGAAGACCAAGCAGGGCATCTGTGGCACTTAAAATACCCACTTGCTGACGGCAGCGATTCGCTCATTGTCGCCACAACACGCCCTGAAACTATGCTCGGTGATACTGCCGTTGCAGTCAACCCAAATGACGAGCGATATAAAAACCTTATCGGCAAAACCGTTATGCTCCCTATAGTTAACCGCGAAATACCGATAATCGCCGACGAATACGTTAATCCCGAATTCGGCACAGGAGCGGTCAAAATTACCCCTGCTCACGACCCAAATGACGCTGAGATGGGCATTCGCCACCGCTTAGCCGCGCCTGTAGTTATCGGCAAGGACGGCTGTATCACAAGTGAAAGCACGCATTTTGTCGGAATGGACCGCTACGAGGCGAGAAAAGCTGTTGTCGATGCCTTTAAAGAGCTTGGACTGCTCATAAAAATAGAAGATTACGGACACTCTGTCGGCATCTGCTCAAGGTGTCATACGACCATTGAACCGCTTTTGTCTGAACAATGGTTTGTCAAAATGAAGCCACTTGCCGAGCACGTTTTAGGAGCAATTAACGAAGAAAATGTCAAATATCAGCCAAACCGCTTTGCCGAATACAGCGTTGATTGGCTGAACAATATAAAAGATTGGTGTATCAGCCGTCAGCTTTGGTGGGGACACAGAATTCCCGTATTCGTCTGCAACAGTTGTAATCACGAATTCGCTTCCGTTGAAATTGTCGACACCTGCTCAAAATGCAATAGCAAAGTCAGCCAAGAACCCGATGTTTTGGACACGTGGTTTAGCTCGGCATTATGGCCTTTTGCCGTGCTCGGTTGGCCTGTAAAACAAGAGGATTTGAATTACTTTTACCCAACCGATTTGATGATTACCGGCAGAGATATACTCTACCTTTGGATAGTTCGTATGATATTTTCCTCTATGGAGTATTTGCCGAATATGCCGACCGAGGGCATACCGTTCAAACAAGTTTACGTTCACCCGACTGTACAGAATTACGAGGGTAAAAGGATGAGTAAATCGCTCGGCACAGGCGTAGACCCGCTTGAACTTATGGGTAAATACGGCACTGATGCCACTCGTTATGGGCTTTGCGGTATGGCAACCGCCACGCAAGATGTTAGGTTGCAAGAGAGCAGAGACGAGAATTGGAATGCTGAAAACCCTGAAATAGGACGAGATTTCCCCTCGTTTTTGCAGGGGAGAAACTTTGCAACCAAGATTTGGAACGCATCACGCTTTGCCCTTATGAATATAGACACAGATAAGGGGATATTGGCAGAGGAAACACCACAAAATATCTATGATAGTTACATTTTGAGCAAATTTGCCAAACTCGTAAAAGAGGTCAATCTCGCGATGGACGACTACAGGCTCGATACCGCAACAGGCGCCATCTATTCATTCTTTTGGAACGATTTTTGCGACTGGTACTTGGAGCTTAGCAAGCCGACTTTTAAGAGCGAAAACAATAAAAAAAGCCTATCTACTTTGATCTATGTTTTGGAAAATTTCCTGCGTTTATTGCATCCGTTTATGCCGTTTATCACTGAGGAGATTTGGCAACAGTTGCCACATAGCGGTGGCGCAAAAAAAAGCATTATGATAAGCGAATATCCGCAATTTGACGAGAAATTACTGAGCGAAAACGCGGAAAACGAGGTGTCGCTTATTCAAGATATTATAACTGCTGTAAGAAAAATAAGGGCAAATGACGGAGTTCCGCCAACCACAAAGGTAGAGATAAATGTACTTATTAAGCTAAGCGGAAACGCTGCTAAAATTATAGAAAAAGCGCAGGACGTTATAAGCATTATGGCGCGCGGTAACGCGCTCAATATAGTTATAACCGACGAAGTAAAAGGCGAGGCGGTATTTTATGGCGATGAAACTATTTTTGTAAATATTGTCCGCGAATTTTCCGCCGAAGAAAAGGCTGCCGAGATAAAAAAACTGGAAAAAGAGCTGGAAAAACTGGAAAAAGATGCTGCGTCCATTAACAGTAGGCTCGGCAACGCCTCATTCGTTGACAAAGCGCCGCCTGCAGTTATAGAGAAAAATAAAAGCGATTTAGAGGGAATAACAACAAGAATAGATATTATAAAAACACAGATTTCAACATTAGGGCATCTCTAAAAACTTGCATTTACTTGGTTTTGTGGTGAATTTTCTGTGATACTAGCGTCCAATATATTATTACATAACACTCCGAGTATGCGTATGATATATTGTCCTGGTCTCACAAAAAATTATCTCGCAAATACAAATAAAGCAAGTTTTTGAAATACTCATTAAAATAAAAATATATTTTAAACAGGTAATTTTTGGAGGTACAAAATTATGGCATGGAAAGGACTTATTGAGGAATACAGACAATATCTGCCGGTATCGGAAAGCACTCCGGTAGTGACATTGCTCGAGGGCAATACGCCACTCATTCCTATTGATAATATACGAAAAGAGCTTGGAATAGCTCAGCGCGTTTACGTGAAATATGAGGGGCTAAACCCTACCGGTTCCTTTAAGGACCGCGGTATGACTATGGCAATAACCAAAGCAAAAGAGGAAGGCTCTTCTGCCGTAATGTGCGCCTCAACAGGCAATACCTCCGCCTCTGCCGCCGCTTATGCTGCCAGAGCAGGTATGAAGTGCATTGTGCTTATACCGGACGGAAATATTGCGTACGGTAAACTGGCGCAAGCTATGATAGAAGGCGCAACCGTGCTTGCTGTTGACGGCAATTTTGATGATGCGTTGAGATTTGTGCGCGAAATTACCGAAAAGCATCCTATTACGCTTGTAAACTCAATCAATCCTTACCGCATTGAGGGTCAAAAAACAGCAGCTTTTGAAATAGTGGACGAACTGGGTGCAGCTCCTGATTATCATATTTTGCCTGTTGGTAATGCGGGCAATATCACTGCTTATTGGAAGGGGTACACTGAGTACAACAAAATCGGTAAATCAGCAAAATGCCCAAAAATGCTCGGATATCAGGCTTCCGGGTCTGCGCCTATAGTGCTAAATAAGGTGATTGACGACCCAAAAACTGTGGCTACTGCCATAAAAATAGGTAATCCTGCGAGTTGGGACAGTGCTGTTGCTGCTCGGGATGAATCCGGTGGGCTTATAGATATGATAACCGATGAGGATATTTTGGCAGCTTATCGCCTTTTAGCAAGTAAAGAAGGCGTATTTGTTGAACCGGCTTCAGCGGCGTCTGTTGCAGGGCTTATAAAGTCGGTAGAACAAGGATATTTCCCCAAAACTGATGGAAATATAGTTTGTACGGTTACGGGACACGGACTAAAAGATCCCGACAATGCCATAAAACAGTCAGCCGAAGTTATATCAGTTAAAGCCGATCTCGGCGAAATCTTGAACGTTTTAGGATATTAAAGAAGTTACCAATTTTACAAAACATCGTATTCTAAATGAGATAAAATGATATGATAAAGATTAAACCTTTTATTAAGTGGGCAGGTGGAAAGTCGCAGCTACTTGCAGACATAAAACAGACTTATCCAAAAGAATTAGGTAAGTCTATTAACCGCTATTGCGAGCCTTTTATCGGTGGCGGAGCTGTGCTGTTTGATATTTTAAGCAACTATCAACTTGATGAAATTTATATTAGTGATATTAATGCAGAACTCATCAATACTTACCACATAATAAAAACTGATGTTGAAAGCTTGATAAATGGTTTGGAAATAAGGCAAGATGACTACTTATCACTAGATTTAGAAAATCGAAAAAAATACTATTACAAAATGCGAGAATGTTTTAATACAGAAAAAAGTAATAATAAGAAAAATAAAAATGTAGATAGAGCAATCCTGTTCATTTTCTTAAACCATACATGCTTTAACGGATTATATCGCGTCAACAGCAAAGGCATGTTTAATGTTCCTGTCGGCTCATATAAAAAACCGCTGATTTGCGACGCAACAAACTTGCTAAATGTCAGCGATGCTCTAAAAAACGTAACCATACAATGTGGTGATTACAGAGAATCAGGAGAATTTATAGATAAAAATACTTTTGTTTATCTCGATCCTCCGTATAGACCCTTGAACGCGACAGCAAGTTTTACTGCATATACCGAAAATCAATTTGGCGATCAAGCCCAACGTGAATTGGCATCTTTTATTAATGACTTAAATGACAGGGAAGCGAAAGTTGTATTGAGCAATTCTGACCCAAAAAATGAAAACGAAGATGATAACTTTTTTGATGATTTATACAAAACTTTAAAAATAAATCGCATTACAGCTAAAAGAATGATTAATTGCAATGGTGACTCAAGGGGAAACATCAAAGAATTGCTTATAACAAACAGTTAGAGAGATTAAAATGAAACGTAATTTTAAAGAATGGTTACAGACATTCAAACATAGTATTTCTGATTATAGTTATTATGTAGATTTTGAAAAGATATACAAAAATATAGATAAAATCAAAATAGAGCTTAGTATACTTAATTCTTTGATAGGTTCAAAGAATATTGAGAAAGAATTTGAAGAAATTATAGCAAAATATCCGGAAACACTTAAATGTATCCCTATTTTATTAGCAGTAAGAGCGAATGAGATCTATGCTGTTGATAGTGATGGCGAGTATCATTATTCCTTTAATAAAATGAAGTATAGTATAGAGCAGTATAAAATTTTCATGAGAAAAACCGGATTATTTGAACTGTTGCAAAATCATATTATAAATAACTTAATAGATTATGCTTTGGGAGTTGAAACCGGATTGGATTCAAACGGTCGTAAAAATCGTGGCGGACATCTGATGGAAAATTTGGTGGAGAGTTTTATAAGAAGATACTCTATCACAGAGTTTTATAAGGAAATGCGTTTGAGTGATATTGAAAAACAATGGGAGATTGATCTATCTGCTGTTTCAAATGATGGTAAGACTGAAAAACGCTTTGATTTTGTTATCAAAACAGACAAAATGATTTACGCGATAGAGACAAATTTTTACAGTAGCAGCGGCTCTAAACTTAACGAAACAGCAAGGAGTTATAAAACTCTTGCTCTTGAAGTAGACACAATTGATGGATTTACATTTGTGTGGTTTACAGACGGATTAGGCTGGTTTAATGCCAAAAATAATTTGGAAGAAACTTTTGATATAATGGAGCATATTTACAATATCAAAGATTTGGAAAACGGTATATTGGACAAAATTATACAGTGATTTTTACTAAAGGAATTCAAAATGACAAAAAAAACAGAGAAATGGGAACCTGATAATTTTGAGCTTGAAACAAATACTGTATGGAGTTTTCCAAGTCGTGGCGACTGGGCAACGCATAATGCAAAATATCGTGGAAACTGGTCTCCATATATACCTCGGAATTTAATTTTAAGGTATTCAAATGAACAAGACATTATTCTAGATCAGTTTGTCGGAAGTGGCACAACTCTTATTGAAGCTAAACTATTAAATAGAAACGCAATAGGAGTAGATATAAATCCGGAGTCAATAGAGTTAGCTAAACAGCAGACTGACTTTGAGTTTGAAAACGGTGGGAAAATACGACTGTATAATGGCGATGCAAGAGAATTACATTTCATTCCCGATGAGTATGTTGATTTTATATGCACGCATCCGCCATATGCTAATATTATCCAATACAGCGATGACATCTGCGGTGATTTATCGCACTTAAAAGTTCCTGATTTTCTAAATCAGATGGAAATGGTAGCATCTGAGAGTTATCGTGTTTTAAAGACAGGTAAATTTTGTGCGGTTTTAATGGGAGATACTCGTCAAAAAGGACATATCATTCCTATGAGTTTTGAAGTTATGAAAATATTTAAAAAAGTCGGCTTTAAAACCAAAGAAATTATCATAAAAGAACAACACAACTGCAGGGCAACAGGTTATTGGAAAACAAACAGTATCAAATACAACTTTTTACTTATCGCGCACGAATATTTATTTGTGTTCAAAAAATAAAGGTAACACAATAGAAAATTTAAAACAAGAAAATAAATACATAGAAGATTATTTGCGAGAGATTTCAAACCGTCGCTTGTCTGAGTACACGTATAAATCTTACGAGATAGACTTACGCCAATTTGAAGAGTATATTGTCGCCGGTAATCTTGCGTTTGAAACCGTAACAAACCAAAATATAAAGTTCTATTTAGCAAACCTAATGCGTACAAATAAAAACAGACGTACTATAGCGAGAAAACTTTCATCGCTTAAGACATTTTTTTATTTTCTATCGAAAAATAATATTAGAAAAGATGACCCTACTATTGGACTTAAACCTCCAAAAGCTGAAAAACTATTGCCCCATTTTTTAGAAAATCAAGAGATAGAAAGTCTGCTCGTAAAGCCCGATACGACGGATCCACTCGGCGCGCGAGATTCGGCGATATTGGAAGTTTTATACAGCGGTGGACTGCGCGTTGCTGAATTGGTATCGCTAAAATTGACCGATGTAAAAACTAATGACGATAAGATGCAAACTGTGCGGATAATCGGTAAAGGCAACAAGGAAAGGATAGTTATATTTGGAAGCATGGCACAAAAAGCGATTAAAAATTATCTCTTAAACGGCAGACCGCAACTTGTCAAAAACGCGAAAGGAAAAGAGTCGGATGAGCTGTTTCTAAACAGATTTGGCGTGAGAATAACAACCAGAAGTATAGCTCGAATGCTCCACAAATACGTAATGTTGACATCAGCTAAACGCGGCGTATCTCCGCACACTTTGCGGCACACATTTGCAACACATATGTTAAATAACGGCGCAGATTTGCGCACATTGCAACAACTGCTCGGACACAGCAGCCTCAGCGCAACTGAGATTTATACCCATTTAAGTCATGAACGTATCTACGACGTATATCAACATGCACACCCTCGCGGGGAGAAAAAGTAGTATGAATATCATCGTTATGATACTTACCTATCTGGTACTCATACCTATCCGTACCGACCGTCACTTAAAACGCGTTCCGTATATAACATATTTAATCATTTTTCTTAATATCCTCATCTATCTCAGCACGCTTTCTTTGTCTAACGCTTCATCTTACACCTTGTCATTGAAATACGGGTTTGTCCTTGCCGACATTACATGGTACTCCTTTATTACTAACGCGTTTTTGCACGCTGATTTAATGCATCTTCTCGGCAATATGTTTATCCTTTGGATCGCCGGGACAGTGTTGGAGTCAGCTATAGGCAGAGCGCAGTTTGTTATGATTTATTTTGCTTCAGCGATAACCGGAGTTATTCTTTTCGCTTTAGCTACTTATTATATGGCAGACCCGAAAATGTTCAGTATACCGCTCATTGGAGCGTCAGGGGCTATAGCCGGGGTTATCGGATTTGCCGCATTTAGGTATTATTATATAAAAGTACAAACTATATTTGGCATTATCGTTCCCTTTCCTATACTATATTGGATGCCGTTTTGGGGATACGCGCTGTATTTTTTTATAAAAGAACTTATACTTGGATTTTCACAGCAAAGCAGCAATGTTGCTCATTTTGCCCATCTTGGCGGACTGTTCCTCGGCGCTGTCTTAGCTATAATTTTTCGTTCTTATCGCGACGGACTGCGAGATATTATTGTTGAGCAAGCCGGAAAGCGTGTAAGAATAGGGAAAAAAGATGATATATCTGAAGCTGTATCATCCCTGTTAGAAGAAAATCCTGATGATCCTGAATTACTTGTTACTGAAGCAGGTATAAAAGCGGTAAATAAAGATATTTTAGGAGCAACAGAGATTTATGTAAAAGCATTAGGTATAGCTCTTCGACAGGGGAACTATCAAACGGCTATGGTGAGTTTTGAAAATATTTTAGATCTTAACTCTGATACGATATTAGACCCGCGAACTTATTTAGCGCTTTTTACGCTATATGAGAAAGATAATAATATGACGCGAATGAATCAGGTGTTCGATATAGTTCTTACAAGGTACACACATAGTACTGAAGCGGAATCTATCTTAATAAAGATGGCTAATTATTGCGCAAAAACACTTAACTATAAAGACAGGGCTATTACGTATTATACATATCTTATCGATCATTACCCAAATTCCGGATATGTGAATATTGCGCGTGATGAGTTAGAAAAATTATTATAGTTTGGTTTTTATTAAAAAAAATAGGTTTTACCTATTTACAAATAGGCAAAAAATTGGTATCCTTATAGATATTAAAAGATAACAATAACAGGAGAATATTAATGGCAAAAGATCTCAAAGTTGGAATTATAGGTACCGGCGGTATCGCGAATGGTAAGCACATGCCTTCGCTTGCAAAGTTAACAAATGTTTCTATGGTGTCATTTTGTGATATCGTTGAGGATCGTGCGTTAAAAGCAGCTACAGATTTTGGTTGTGCTGGCGCAACCGTTTATACTGATTATAAAAAAATGCTTGAAAAAGAGAATTTAGATATAATTCATGTTTGTACGGCAAACGACACTCACTCTCCTATAGCTGTTGCGGCTCTTGAAGCCGGATGTAATGTTATGTGCGAAAAACCTATGGCAAAGACTGCTGACGGAGCAAGGAAAATGCTTGCGGCAAAAAATAAAAGCGGTAAAAAATTGACCATAGGCTATCAAAATCGCTTCAGAGCTGATTCACAATTTTTGAAACAATATTGTGAAAAAGGCGGACTTGGCGATATTTATTACGCTAAAGCACAGGCGCTCAGACGGCGAGCAGTACCGACATGGGGTGTGTTTTTAGATGCTGAAGCTCAAGGCGGCGGACCGCTTATAGATATTGGAACTCACGCCCTTGACTTAACTCTTTGGATGATGGATAACTATGAACCGGAGATGGTCGTCGGAAGTTCATACAGAAAACTTGCGGACAGAAAGAACAGCGCTAACGCGTGGGGAAGTTGGGATCCAAAGAAATATACAGTTGAGGATTCTGCTTTTGGTTATATTAAGTTTAAAAACGGCGCGACAGTAGTTTTAGAGTCAAGTTGGGCGTTAAATGTGAGAAAAGACGGCGAAGCTTTAACTCTTTTATGCGGTACTGAAGGTGGAGCCGATATGGTTGACGGTCTGTACATTAATGGTGAGAAATTTAGTAAATTGTATCTTAATGAAATACAGACTGATGGCAAGGGTGTCGCGTTTTACGATGCAGAAACAGAGTCTCCCGCTGAAGTTGAAGCAAGGTTGTGGATAGACGCGGTACTTAAAGATAAAGATCCTGTTGTACTTCCTGAACAGGCACTGGTTGTCACCGAAATATTAGAGGCTATTTATTCTTCAGCTGAGACTAACCAACCTGTATTTTTTGATAGTAAATTGGCAGCAAAAAAATGCAAAAAATAATTTTATAGATAATTTCAGTCAAAGCAGTGCAGAAGCTTAAAAAAATTAAGTTTCTGCGCTGCTTTGATAAAAAAGAGAGGTAAACGGAGTTAAAAATGAGACTGTTCACCAAATTACTCATAGTATTTTATGTTTTTTTTGCGCTCAGCAGCATATTGTATGCTAAAGTTATTGACAACATAAAGATTCCTTACGGTACAAATTTAAGTCTTGCTATATATGACGGTACACAGATTGTAAAAATTATTTATGAGCTTAAACCTGTAGAAGCCGGTCAGACTATATCTATTGAGTGGGACGGAAAAGATTTTACCGGCGCTGATATGCCTGCCGGTGCTTATTATTGGAAAGCAATTTTAAGCAATGCCCGCGGTTATGATGACGGTTTTGTCGGCGATAACGCTCCTGCGCCGTATAATTATTTGACTGAATACGGAACCTTTATACAGGGTATAGCGTTTGATACAAACGGTGATGTGTATGAGACTTCCCCCTGGGAAGAAGCGCATCAAGAGATAAGGGTATGGAGTAAAGACGGTATAGGTTTACGTTATATACAAAACGGAGGCGGTATTGACATAAAAGTTGATGACAAATATGTTTATCAGTTAGCTATGAAAGACAATATTGCGACAGCCGTCTACCGATTTGACAAGAATAATTTGAAAGAAAGGACTTGGTTTAATACTTTTACAGGATGTCTCAAGTTAGATGACGGCATTACAGCTGTTGATGTAGACGATACATATATTTGGATAGCGAGCAACAGTCGCGTGCAGGTAAAGGACAAAGAAACTATGGTGTCCGCTGTAGAGTTTGAACTAAATAATACTCGCGGCATTGTTATAAATAAATTAAATGGTAATGCCTGGATATCAAACAGTGGCGATAAAGTAACAGAATTTAACAGGCAAGGACAGAAACTTCGTGAGATAGCGGGAATAACTGATCCGCGTAATCTCGCGATCGGCGGACCGGAAAATAATCTTTATGTAGCAAATATGGGAGATTATCCGGTAATACAATATGATATTTCAGGAAATATCTTATTTAAACTTGTTCGTGAGATGTTCAGACAAGCTAAACCCGGACGTGTTTATGATGACGCGTTTCTTTGGAGATATGCTGACACAAAAACCGGATTGGCTGTGAATAAAGAAGGAGATATAGCAACGACAGATCTAGCTAATTACCGCGTTATGATATATGATAATGACTTAAATACTATTATGACGCGTTTTAGTGAGATGGTTACCGCTCCTATGATAAATGTTGATGCAGACCCTAATATACTGACCAGCCAAAATATAGAATATATAGTTAATTACTATCCCGGACCGGACTATGGCAAGTGGATAGTATATAATAACTGGTCCGGCACAAGAGGAAACGTACGAGTTAGAGTCGGTGATAGGATGTATCTTTATTCTGTCGGTAATCCTGAACATCTCGATATTTTCGATATAACAGACGGTACTATGAGAAGATGCGGCGCCATTATAGGCAGCAATATGGTGACATACAGAGATATAAATGAAGATGGCACGCTGACTGAGGATGAGATTATTAACGGACAAGTTCTAACAGATGGTGTTGTGAAATTTAATGATAATCTTTGGATGGATAAAAATGGAAAGATGTGGGTCTTAAAAGAAAAAGTGCTGATAGTCTGGAATGATAAAAATAGCGACGGAATTAAAGTTTTAGATGAACTGTCTTTTTATCCGTGCCCAGGACAGATTTCCATGCTTGCTCCCGGTATGTGGGTAGATACGACAGGTACATGGTGGGCGGCAAGTTGGGACGGCGCGACTGTAAAAGCGTCTATGCAGGGTTTGGATGAAAATAATAATCCTATTTACAATTTTGATGATAAAATTACCATTATTCCGCGGGACGAAAGCCGTTTAAGGTTCAGACCGACTAATATACGTATAGATCCTGTTAATGGAGATATTTACCGAATAGGAAACGCAAGCGGTTACAACAGAACCAGAGGTCCGGGATTTTGGATGGGCGGAACTATGGTTACAAGACATACTTCTGACGGCGAACTTATCAGTTACATTCCGGTAAGCGACGGGTATGACGCTGTTGTTATAGCAACCGACACTGACGGACAATATTTTTATCAGGGGTTTAGCGAAGGCGACCAAATTTGGGTTAAGGCTTATACCAATGACGGTCTTTTAGCGGCAGTTTGCAGGCTTAGCGATGGACCAAGCGGACCGAGCGGAGGTTGGATGGATCACGGACTGTCTATGAGCGCTTTTACACACCCTGACACCGGCGTTCATTATGTTTATTCTGAAGAGGTTTTTTGGGGTAAATCTGTCCGTTTTAGAATAGATAATCTTGACGAGATAAATGATACTCGCGTTCAGCGCCGAGGTGAAGGGACATTTAATTGGACCACATAAGTTTTAGGAGAATACAAACTATGAAGAAATTATTATTATTGTTATGTATAGCGTTGTCTTCTTTTGCGATATTTGCTGCTGATGTAGCAGTTATGTTTGACAGAGAAGAGATTACAGAAGGCGAGTCTGTAAACGCGATGATTATTCGCGGAGATACAGATGGAGCATTAACTGTGAACTATGTTGTCGGTGCTCCAAAACTTGATATTTCGCAAATAATCGCCTCATCACGGAATAATCAAACGCTTGCTGCTTTGCTTGATGGAGATAGATTCACAAGTTGGATGAATGGCGGAAACGCGAAACACGATTCTAAGGACGATGAGCCTTGGCTTGAGCTACAGTTCCCTGAGCCGAGTATTATAGATGGATTAAGGATAGTTAACTATGTTAACCCCGGACATGAATTTCGCGGTATAAAAGATGTTCTGGTGCAGTCTACCGTTGATGGTGTCACTTATAAAGATATTGCTGAATTTAAGTTTAATGGAGCTAGGTCAAATGATCCCGCTTATCAATACTTTAAATTCCCTTCAGAAAAAGTCAAAAATCCCGTTATCGCTGTTAGATTATTGATTTATACCAATCAAGGTAAGACCTTTTATCAAGGAACTTCATATGAAGGAGATAACGCTAACGGCAGCTACACAGGACTGGCAGAGATTGAGATATTAGGGCGCGGTATTGAAAATTCCACTTTAAATCACGATCAGTCGTCAATCATCATACCTGACGGTCAAGATAGAGTATCGTTTCCTATCCATACAGTGAACGACGCGTTTATATACGGCGATAGGGTTATGGAGATAAAGATTATGCCTTCAAAAGCTTATACACTTGACCCTGTTTCTAAGTCATATGTAGTAGTAAAAGATAATGATTTTGGTCCAAAAGTATCTATAACAACTACTAAGACTGCATCTGATTTTTTATCCGGTGAAGTCGGTGAGTTTACTTTTAAGCGTGATTCTGCCGTTGGTGAACTTACTGTACGTTATACAACATCAAATACTCTTCTGCCATTTCAGTATGTCGGCGCGTCAAGCGTTATGTATAACTCTTCTTTAGCAAATCTCTATGATAACAATTTATATACAAACTGGATGAATTCCGGCAATGCTGTGAGGGAGAGTGAAGAAGATGATGAACCGTGGGTGAGTTTTACTTTTGATCAGATTTATCCTATAGGTATGATGAAGGTTACAAACCTTATACATCGCGGGCATAATTTCAGAAGTACCAAACAAATGGAAGTATTGTACGCTGAAGATGAATATAACTTCCAATCTTTAGGTTTTATAGAACTTCCTGCGTCAGATGACAGGATAGGTCCGGTTACTATTGATATTCCGCTTGGCGGACTAAACGCCAGAAGAATAGGTTTTAAGATATTTTCAAATTACAGTAAAGAGTTTTATAAAGGAACCTCCTTTGAGGGAGAAGTGCCGAACGGAAGTATTACCGGACTGGCTGAAGTACAGTTTTTCACCGGAAGTACAGTAAAATTTGAGGATATAGAAGAAAGCATAGACAACTATATAGTATTTCCTCAGGGGCAAGATACTGTTACGCTCAAAATAACCCCCAAAAAAGTTGTCGGCGACAAGTTTATAACTGTAACTGTTTTGGAAGATCTTACTGCTTACACGCTTGACTATGAAAAGTCTGAGTCAACGGTGCGGATAAAATAAAAGGAATAAATAATATGAAACTACAGTATAATGTCTTGATTTTTTTAGTATTGATTTTTGCGTGCCAGATATTGGCGCAGGCAAAAGTAGTAGGGACTGTACAGATTCCGTTTGATACAAATCTAAGCCTTGCTGTTTATCGTGAGGGAATTGATGGAGGTCAGTATATCCGGACTATCTATGAACTTCATCCGGTGAAATCAGGTGAAAGAGTTTCTGTCGAGTGGGACGGAAAAGATGAGGCAGGTTCTGATATGCCGGCCGGCAGATATTGGTGGAAAGCTATATTCACTGATGCTAACGCGTATGATGACGGATGGATTGGTGATATGGCTGAAATACCTTATGGGTATTTAAATGAACACGGACTTGACGTTATGGGTGTATGGATAGACGCTAATGGCGATGTTTATGAAACATCCGGGTGGGAAGAAGCTCATCAGGAGATACGTGTTTGGGATAAAAACGGGGTTGGACTCAGACAAAGATCATCAGGCGGAGGTGCTGAGATAAAGGCTGACGATAAATATATTTATCAAGTAGCGGCACGCGATTGGGTTACTTATACAGTTTTTCGTTTCACTAAAGATACTCTAAAACAGAGAAACTGGATGGGTACTTTTTACGGTGATATACGAATGGATGGAGGCGTAAATACCATTGCTGTTGACGATAAATATTTGTGGATTGGCGGACAGGAAGAGATACATATCAGAGATAAAGTTACCGCAGCAGTTATAAATAAAATACAGGCGGAAGATATACTCGGTCTTGCCATTGATCCTGTCACCGGAAACTGCTGGGCATCAAATAGCGGAGATCGTGTTACAGAATATACGATTAACGGAGATAAACTTCGGGAAATAACCGGAATACAGATGCCACGTTCACTTTCAATAGGCGGCCCTGGTAACCACCTTTATATAGCTAATCTTGGAGACTATCCGGTGCTTGAATACAGTATATCACAAGGCGAACCTACTCTCGTACGCGAGATGTTCAGAGCGGCCAAGCCGGGACGCGTGTATGATGACGCGTTTCTCTGGCAGCACGCAAATTCACGTACAAGTGTTGCTGTTGGTCCTGATGGAAACATAGCTATAGCTGACAAATCAAACCAGCGAGTTATGATATACGATAAAGATTTAAATCTTATAAGACAGCGGTTTAGCGAGATGGTTACCGCTCCTATGATTAATGCTGAATATCCGGAGATCGTTACGAGTAATAATTTGGAATACATGGTAAACTATTATCCCGGTCTGGATTACGGTAAGTGGATAGTTTTAAATAACTGGTTTGGCAGCAGCGGAAATGTACGCGTAAAGATTGATGGAAAAGATTATCTTTTCAGTGTCGGTATGACAGATGAACTAAAGATATTTGACATAACTGACGGAACTATGCGTTCATGCGGCGCGTTAATATTTCCTGCGGCTGTCAGATATTATGATAAAGATGAAGACGGCATATTGACTGAAAGCGAAATAATGAACGATGAGCTTCACGGTGATAAAGTTATTAAAATGAATGAAAAATTCTGGATAGGGACAAATAACAAGGTATATGCTGTGCAAAATGACGCGCAGATTATTGTCTGGAATGATAAAAACAGTGATGGTGAAAAAGATATTGCGGAGTTCACAGTTTATAACCCGGGTCTTGGTTATCGTTCAACTCTTGGTCCCGGACAATGGGTTGATAATTTTGGTAATTATTGGGTAGCCAGTTGGGGCGGCAATACTGTCAAAGTATCTGTGGAGAAGCTGGACGAGAATAATAATCCAATATACAATTTTGACAATTATGAGGCAATTATAAAACCTGACGATAGCGAATGGAGATTCAATGCCGCAAATATGAGAGTAGATCCTGCAAACGGAGATATTTACAGAGTAGGCAGTTCCGCGCGATATCCTAGAACCAGGGGATACGGTTTCTGGATGGGCGGAACGGTAGTTTCACGCCACAGAGCAGACGGCACGCTTATAAGTTTTTTTCCTATAACTGACGGATTTGACGCTGTTGTTATAGCAACTGACAGCAATGGGCAGTTCTATTATCAAGGGTTTAGTGATAACGATCAATTATGGACAAAAGTATATACTAATGATAACTTACTGGCAGCAGTTTGTAGGATGGGAGGACCTAGCGGTTCAAGCGGCGGCTGGATGGATCATGGACTCTCTATGGACGCGTTTACTCATCCCACCACAGGCGTTCATTACGTGTACTGTGAGGAAGTTTTTTGGGGGAAATCTATACGGTTCAGAATAGATAACCTTGATGATATCAACAGCGACCCGAGGAGAAGAGCTTCCGCCGCTATAGACTGGACTCCTTAAGGAAATTGTATAAAGAAGGTTTTACTATGAAAAAGATTTTTTTAATATTTTGCATGCTTTTATTAAGTCTTGTTGCTTTAAGTGCTGATGTCGCGGTTGTTTTTGAATCTCAGGAAATAATTGAGGGCGAGAACATTTACGCTACTTTTGTGAGGAGTGATACCTCAGGCGATCTCTCTGTACGTTATGAAGTAGGAGCGCCGAAAATAGAATTTAGCGGTATTTTAGCTTCATCTGACAATAATAACAACCTTCGGTATATAATAGACGGTAATCTTGGCACTTCCTGGTGCAATAACGGGAATGCTAAATACAGCGGAAAAGACGATACCCCATTCCTTACTTTTTACTTTAGTGAACCATCAATAGTAGGAGTTGTAAAAATTGCTAATTATGCTAATCCATGGCATACATTTCGCGGATTTAACGATGTAATAATTGAGGCATCAAAAGATGGTGAAACATTTACAGAAATTATGCAAGTAAAATGTTCCCGTATTTCTGACAGTACTTCGATAAGCCAATTTGAAGCATTTGCTTTTCCTGATGAATACAAAAATGAAATATTTACAGCTTTGAGATTAAAAGCTCTCAGCAATTTCGCAACAAGATTTTATGAAGGGGTTTCTTATGAAGGTGATTACACTAATGGCAGCGCGGTAGGTATAACAGAGTTTGAGGCATCAAGCATCGGCGTTGATAAAGCGATGATTAATCATAACAATACGCAGGTTATTATTCCTGACGGTCAAGATAGGGTTACTGTTGATATACGTACTATTGATGATTCATTTATTTACGGTGATCGGACTATAGAAATTCGTCTGATAGACTCAGAAGATTATAATCTTGATAGAGACTATAAATCGCGGGCTGTGGTTAAAGACAATGACTTTGGACCTATGGTCTGGATAGAAGAAGCTGCTTCTGAAGCAGATTTTAGTTCCGGACAGGCCGGAGCTATTACTTTTTACCGCAATACAAAAGCCGGAAATACTATCATAAAATACACAACGGCTAATGAATTTTTGCCTTATCAATATGTTTCCGCGTCTTCATCGCATTGGGGAGGTGTGCCGGAAAAACTTCAGGATAACAGTCTTGGAACGAACTGGGTTAACTCAGGAAACGCGAAGAACGAAAGTGAAGAAGACGATGAGCCGTGGGTTTGCTTTACATTTGATGATGTTTACCCTATAGGCATGATAAAGATAGCCAATTACGTTGCTCAATGGCATACTTTCAGAGGAGTAAGAGAGATTGAAGTTCTAACGGCAATTGACGAATACAGCTTTCAGTCAAGAGGTATCGCAACTATTGGCCGCACTGATGACAACGCTACAATTTCAGTATTTCAAGACATAACCTTAAACGGCATTGAGGCCAGAAGAGTTGCGTTTAAAATTTTGTCAAATTACTCAACAGAGTTTTATAAAGGCACTTCTTTTGAAGGAGATTACGCTAACGGAAGCGCTGTCGGCATAGCTGAGGTTTGGTTTTTTACCGGAAGTTCTCTAAACCCCGCTGATATTGAAGAGAGTATAGATAATTATATAATTATACCTGAAGGGCAAGATCATGTTACATTATCTATAACTCCAAACAAAGTGGTTGAAAATAAGAAATTAAATATAACAGTTCTGCCTGACTACACAGCTTATACTTTGGATTTTGATAAACTGTCAGCAACAATTAACGTAAAATAAGGAGAAAAATAGATTGAAAAAATATAGTTTTATAGTTTTATGTGTTATTATGTCTATCCCGCTGTTCGCGCAGTTATCGTGGGATATCGACACTCTTTTTAAGCAAGTGAAACCGCTTGAAAATGATCTTAACGGTAGGTATCAGGTCATAGTTATTGAACCTTTTAAGATGTCTGCTGATGATCGTTCCTATAATGACGGCATTCCTCTTGATAAAGAGGTTTATGAAGGACTTGCGGCGAGAGGGTTGACCCAATGGATCCCGCCGCGTACGAAATATATACCTATAGCTTTGGCTCTTCAGGAAGCGGGATGTCAGGTTATATTTATGGAAGGAAACGCGTTTAACGGACCTGCTGACGAACATGCTGAAGGAGGACTTCATATTTTGCCGGAAGGTTTTGAACGAGATCGTCATCAACCGGCTCAACAGCCATCTTATCCTTGCCCATTACTCTTTAGCGGTTGGCATAATAAAGCCATGCTGCTCAGAGAGATGTTAAAGGAATATAAAGAGGCAGGCGTTATAGTAACCGCGGCTTGGCTTGATTGGGAAATAGAGCCTTATCCCGGGCAGTCTCAGTGGCGTGAAGCAAAGGCTTGCAGCAGGTGTCAAGAGATGTTCCCTAAAGGGGTGTTGGACGATTTTGATAAATACTACGCTTACATTTTACGCGTGAGAAATAATTTGTTCAGCACTTATGTCGCGGCTCCGTTTTTGGAGTATTACCCTAACTGTTCGGTAACTAACTGGGAAGCTGTACTGAGTTCTATAGAAGACCCGACCCCGAGATGGAGCGCAACGAGAACTTATCCGCCGAGTGATCTTGGTATGTTTACCGCCGCAAATCCGGTGGCATACGGAAATACTATTTGGTATAACTATCATTTCAAAAAAGAGTATAATTGGCCGCTTGATGAAAAACACATGGATCAGCTTTATACTTCTGTTATGTTGGGTGAGATATCTATGCACCAGAAAAATTCGGATAAACTTTATCCTGAGATGGAGAGCATTCCCTGGGTAGACCGATATTGCGCTGATAATGAAGATCCTAAAATTCCTATACTGACAAGGGAAAGGTATCGCGAAATTTTACGTCATTTATGGCTTAGAGGATCTGACGGAATGCAAATATTTAATCCTGTTTGGTTCCCTGATGACCCGGCGAAAATGGACATAGTTACTGAAGAAGTTGTTGATGTTATCGAAGTTTACGATGAGATGCTCATGTACAAAGAATTTCTTGATAACGGTCAGGTTATGAATTATGAGTTCCCGACAGTGTATGGCGGAGAATCGTTCTGGTCTGGTTTACGGATTGGGAATAAGGCGTTAGTGAGAACATTTTCACAAGACATTGATGAACATATATCTATCAGACCTTTTGCTGAAGGAAATAAAATAACTCTTAATTTTAAAGGGAATAAAGGAACAACTTATTTACTAACCCTTCTCGACAATAAATTGGTTAATATTAAAGAAATAAATTAATGTTTTTCGTCCGTTTTACGGTATGGATAAATCAAGGCAAAGCGTAATGTTTGCGCCGTTTACATTTTGACTAAAGTAAGTTTACTTACGACCTGTACCTAAAACGGACGAAAAAAATACCTCATGTTTACACTTATCTTGCGCGCAAAACATAACATAACTCTTACTGTGTATATCCGCTGTAAAATAAGTTGCCAAAACAATAAAATAAGTGTATAATATTAATATGGAAGTTTTGAGTGAATTATCCGGCATATTGAGTCAAGCGCTTATTGACATTGAAAAATCCTCAACAACAGAGGAATTAACTGAACTTCGCGTTAAATATTTAGGAAGAAAAGGCGGTCTTATTACCGGCATGATGAGCAAAATGGGAAGTTTGCCTCCGGAAGAACGTCCTAAATTCGGCGGTGAAGCTAATAAAGCGCGTGTTGCGGTTGAGACAGCTCTCAACGAAAAAGAAGAAGCCGCAAAAAAAAGCGATGTGTTATCTCAGTTTGAAAAAGAACGGATTGATGTTACATTGCCAGGTGTAAGCCCTCGTTTAGGGCGGGTTCATCCCCTAACGATAATCCGTAATGAAGTTTATGATATTATGCGCGGACTGGGTTTTGAGGTATTTGACAGCCCTGAGATCGAGACTTTTGAGCACAATTTCACTTCACTGAACTATCCTGATGATCACCCTGCGATGGATGAACAGGATACATTTTATTTGAGCAATGATTTGATGTTGAGAACGCACACAACAGCCGTTCAGACTAGGATACTTGCCGAGAATAAACCTCCGGTTCGTTGCGTTTATGCCGGACGTGTTCACCGTCGTGAACAGGTTACTCTCCGCCATAGCCACACTTTTCATCAAATAGATGGACTTGTCGTTGATAAAGATATAACATTTGCTGACCTTAAAGGAACGCTTGCTATGCTCTTTAAAGAGATGTTTGGCTACCACACAGAAATGCGTTTTCGCGCTGACTACTTTCCGTTTACTGAGCCGTCAGCAGAGTTCTCCTTTACATGTTTTAATTGTCAAGGGAGTGGGTGCAAGATGTGTAGCAATACCGGCTTTATTGAGTTCGGCGGTTCAGGTATGGTTCACCCTAATATTTTACGCGGCGTAGATATTGACCCTGAAGTATACAGCGGATTTGCCTTCGGATTTGGACTTGACCGCGTTGCTATGTTCCGCTACGGCGTTCCTGATATAAGGATGTGGATGGAAAACGATATAAGATTCCTCTTAGGTGTTTAAATGTCTTATGATAGCCATGAAATAGTTATATTGACCGGTTTGTCCGGCGCCGGAAAAAGTGTTGTAGCGAACTGTTTGGAAGACATTGGTTTTTATTGCGTTGACAACCTACCGCTTCTGTTAATACCCCAATTTATAGACTTATATAAAGGCTCGCACGGCGATATTGACAGATTTGCTATAGTCATGGACATCCGTAGCATTTATTTTGTAAGGGGAGCAGCTGAGCAGCTTCAAAAACTAAAAGAACTGGGCTTTAAGTATCATTTAATTTTTTTAGACGCGGATGACGATGCTTTAGTAAATAGATTCAACCTCACCCGCAGACAACACCCATTAATGGCTGAAGGAAAAACTCTTTCGCAATGTATAAAGGAAGAACGCAAAGAACTTGATGAACTGTATAATCTCGCGAATACTATCATAAACAGCAGCGACACTGACAGTGAAGAACTTCAAAAAAAAATAAAAAAGATATTTTTATATAACAGCGAAGACAGCTTTCAAGTTAATATTATATCTTTCGGATTTAAATATGGAGTTCCGCTTGACGCTGACCTTATCTTTGACGTTAGATATTTGCGTAACCCTTACTATATAGCAGATTTAAAAAAAATAACCGGCGAAGAGAGTATTATACAGAACTATGTTTTAGAAGATGAATACGCAGAAGAAACGATAAGTAAAATAAGCGGAATGTCTTCCTTTACTATAAATCGATACAAAGGTAGCAGTAAGCCAATAGTGAATATAGCAATTGGCTGTACAGGCGGTAGACATCGTTCGGCAACCATCGCTATTAAGGTTTCAGAGAGATTGCAGAAACTGGGGCATAACCCTACCGTTAACCATAGAGATATAAAACTGTAATCATAAAAGGAAAGTTATGCGACGTATAATATTATTCATAATACTGTTTTTGTTCGCTCTCGTAATTCCTGTTTTTGGCAAAAACCTAATCTTTATTAATTGCAGCAATATCCCTGTCGGCAGTCAAATTTTCGACAACTATACTGATATAGCAAATTTTGCTTTAGTTTCTAACCGTACATCCAATACACGCCCTGATCTTGCCTCAGTTATGGCAAGTATGAACGCGGATGTCAGGATAAGAGGATCACGGTTTCCTTCAACTACGCCATGGAACAGCTTTCGTTTAAATGGTTTTATGGCTGACGAAATAGTCACAGGGAATATCACAGCGGAAGAATTTTTTGATTATCCTGAAGATATTAATGGTATCATTTTACCGGATGTGCAAGTTATTGATAAGATAAATCAAAGTTCAAACTATACAGTTGAATCCGGCAAATTCACAGCCGCGCTAAGAAAATCTGAACTTGGCAAAATAGACGTATCTATTTACGGTAACAGCGATACTTATGATACAAAATACCGACCGATGACGCTTTTATTGCTGGGTCATGATGAGTTGCGCGGTGATATAAGTGATAATTGCCTTACTTTTGATAAAAATATAACAGGAGGATTTAGGACTAATCAGAAGTATATACTAAAAAAAATAGCACCTCAAAAAGACGTCAATCAATTTATAGTTATTGATTTTGGTGACGGTGAGCGGCTTGGTTCTCTGCGTCCTACAGAGTATGAAGAGGCGATGCTTAACGATAACCTGCATAAATTTTTAAGCGGCGTTATAGATAAATTCAATGGAACAGATACGGAAATCGTATTTGTTTCGTTAAGGCTTAGAAGTGGAGGGTTAAAAAGGGGCATACAGATGTCGCCGCTTATGTTAATAGATCTGCAAGATAATTATAGAGCAAAAACATTACATTTTCTTACTTCTCCATCAACCAGGCAGGATGGTTATATAGTTAATCTTGATATTCCGGTTTATATTCTCAGCTATTTTGACGCCCCTACAGATGGTTTTTTGGGAAAATCTATTTTAAAAGGTAGTACTACAAACATTGACGGTGACCCAAAGGAAAAATTGGATTCTTTGCGCAAACAACACCGAAAGATGATAGCCTTAAATAACACACGTCCTAAGATAATGACCGGCTTTGTGGTAGCGGTTTTGTTGGTGTCACTGTTCACTATTTTTGCTATTTTTTTCCGTACGAGCGTTGTTAGTCTAAGTGTACTTAATGTTTTATTGTATTCATTTTTGGTCATGCCGCTTTTATTGTTTATTTCTGCCGGATTAGGGTTTTATACTCCGCTGAGAGCGACACTTTTTTGTGTCATTTGCGGTCTTGTATCAGGATTTTTGCTAAGCAAGATGAAGAATGTGAAGTGGGCAATATTTATTGTATGCGCAGTTACAGCATTGGTTATATTTGTTGACACTATTTTAGGGTATCATATAGCGAGTTTCGCTCTCCTTAGTTATGATATTATTTCCGGAAGCCGTTTTTACGGACTTGGAAATGAGATGTCCGGCGTTTTTGTTGGAGCTATGCTGCTTAGCGTATATATAGTTTTAGATATAAAACAGAAAATAACTCCGCTTACGACTGTAGTTATCGTAATTATATTTTTGCTGTCCCTCTTTATGGTGGGAGATCCGGCATTTGGCACTGATTTTGGTGGAATAATTACCATAGCCTGTGCGGGCGGAGTTGGCATTTATTTATTAAAGGATACAAAAGAGTGGCGAAGAATATCGCTGTTAGCGTTTGCTGTTGTGGTAATTTTAATATTTGTTATGGTATACGTAAATATGCTTTCCGGTTCTACCCATATAGGATCGACTTTTACAAACGCGCTTGGCGATCCGTCAATACTTTGGCAGTCAGCTATAAGGAAATGGGGAATGAATTTCCGTCTGATGCGTTTTTCAACTTGGACTTATCTTATAGTAAGCTCGGTGATTATAGTCCTTTTGCTCTTTTTCCGCACGGAAAATGCCGGCGTTAAAGATATTTTCAGGAAACATTACTACATAAAGGTAGGGTTTATTACTATAACTGTCGGCGCTTTTGTCGGATTTTTTGTAAATGACAGCGGTGTGGTTATGGCAGCTACTACTTTATTGTATTTTGCTGTGCCAATAGCGATATTAGTTGCTGATAGATTTAGGAAATTGATTATTTCCGGCGAATATAATGTCTGATATTTTTCTCATTAGTCATTCAGTACAGTTTGGAGGATGACTTGATTTGCGGTTCTAAACCCTTTTTTCGACAGTCGTAAAGTATTTCCTTTGCGTAAAATTTCTGTATGAAGATCTTCTTGATATTTCAGCTTAGTCTTATTTTCAATATATGTGGTGTCAAATCCGTTTTTCAAGCGCAACCCGGTCATTAACCCCTCAAACAAGAGATCGTTGTTTGATATTTTTTCAGCGTAAACTGTTGAGTGTGCACTGTTTTTTATATATTTATCCAATGTTATTGTATTTTTAAAGCGAAAATTATTATAATAAGAGCTTGCGGAAAGCCCCAATCCTATATATTCCCGCTCCAGCCAATACGCGAGATTATGCCTGCTAAAACACTCGGGTTTTGAGGCGTTTGAAACCTCGTAAAACTGATAATTGTTTTCTTCCAACATATCTTCCGCTACGTCCCACATGTTTATAATTTTTTCTTCAGAGGGAAAAATTATCTCGCCAGATTCTGCCTGGCTGTACATTTTAGTTCCCTGAACCAACATTAGACTGTAAAGTGATATGTGAGAAGGGTTGTATGTTATAGCTGTATGTAATGAATCTTTAAAAACTTCGGTATTCTGATCTGGAAGACCGAAAATTATGTCAAGGCTAAAGTCAATGTCAAACGATTTTATCAGTTCGATAGCGTGTCTCGCGTCTTCACCACTATGAGCGCGGCCTATAGCCTTTAGTTCATCATCATTAAAAGATTGCACACCTAAACTGAGACGATTCGTATGGTTTGTTATTAAAGATAGCTTTTCTGTATTTATAGTTCGCGGATTCAGTTCAATAGTCCGTTCAGCATTATTGTCAATATCAAAAAGCGAGATAATCTCATTAAATAAAAAATCTACTTCTTTTAAGCTCAGTATTGAAGGAGTGCCGCCTCCTATATATAACGAATTAACTTTTCGTCCCCGCAGGTTTACGGCTTTACTCTCCGCTTCTTCTTTTAAGGCTTTTAAATACGTGTCGATATCACCGCTGCCGCATGATCCTTTTTCCATAGAAACAAAATCGCAATAATAACATTTTGAGAGGCAAAAAGGGATGTGAAGATACAACCCTAAAAAATCATCAGGCAGATTAAGCGGAGAATTATCAATTGTCATAATCATTTTCTTCGCTAAGCAGCGGCTTCCAGTCATATTTTCGTCCTTCAACGACTATGTCTGCCGTAAAATCATTGCTGCTTGAGATATCTATTGGCTCATCCGTTGTTGGGTTTGGCTTTAGACTTTTCGTTAAAGTTTGAAATACCTCATCCGGACTTTTGTATTCTTCATTTTTTGTTTTTTTCGGCGTTTTAAATACCGTTTGTTCACTATCGTCGTCAGGTATTGCTGTAACAGCCACTGTTTGTTTTACGCTTTTACGTTTTATCGGCACGTATATGGTTAGCGCGATTATTAAAAGTAATGAGATAGAGAAGAGTACGCTGCTCTCTACCAAACTTCCGCCGCTTAAAATATTATTATTACTAAATGCGGCGGATGAATTTATAACGCATATTGAAGAGTGAACTCCGACAGAAAAAAATAATACTATCCAGCTATTTGAGACTCTTAAGAATAAAAGAACAAGCAAAAGCGTTAAAAGTATATAGTTAGTCAGATACAGCAATTGAAAATTACTGCTGTCCAACATATTTGGCGAGATGGGTATTAAAGCTGCTAACAAACAGGTGATAAATATCGCGGATTGCGTGCCGTTTTGCCTAAAAATAGTCTGTAAGAAGTATAGTGTATAAAAAAAAGCGAAGGCTATTCCGCTGCTAATGCCAAGTGTCACAGTGTTAAAATTTAATTCTTGAATAGTTATAAAATTAAAAGATAGTAAAATAACAGTGATGGCAACTATTATAAAAGCTCCTGTAAATAGCGAAAATACTATTTGGAGAAGAAGTGTTTTTATTCCGCTTTTCGGCACATTAAATCCTAATGCTTTTAGCGGCAAACGGTCTATAAAACATGTGAAGATTATGCTTATCGCGAGCGAAGAAATACCAAGTGGTAGCTGAAGACGTTTAAAAATAGTTTTTTGAAGTTCTGTATCTATTTTTGTTATAGAAAAATCGCTTGCGGCAAATTCATTCAGCTTTTCAGATATATCCATCATAAAAGGAATCGCTAAGATGGAAGCGAGTATATATACAGCTGTAAAGTACAAAATTATGCGTAAGAAAATATTTAATCTTGGTTTGTTCACCATTATCGGATACATACATAATATTTTCGGCAAGCCGTCGTATAATCCCTTTTTTTATGTAAAGTTGAGCCGTGACTTCATCAAAATAAGAATAAAGTACATTAAAATGTGATGGAAACTATTTTCAAATACGGGGAAATATGTTATAATTATGTACTAAAAAATAAAATAAAATAAGGAGAAAGGACGAGATGTCAGCTATTGAGATTGGACGTGGACGTAAATCGCGAATAACGTATGGATTTGACGAAGTTGCCATAGTACCCGGAGCATATACTATTGACCCGGAAATGGCCGATGTGAGTTGGATGTTGGGCGGAGTAAAGATAGATATTCCTATAGTTGGCGCGTCTCTGGATGCTCTTGTTGACCCTAAGTTTGCTGCTTCTATGGGGAAACTTGGCGGACTTGCCATGATGAATCTTGATGGCATATATGTAAAATACGAAGATCCTTATAAAATAATTGAAGAGATTGTATCTGTTGACCCTGACGAAGCCATAAAACTTTTACAGAAAATTTATTTGGAACCTGTAAAAGATGACCTTATTTTAAAGAGAATTGACGAAGTGAGGTCGGCAGGTGTAAAATGTATGGTTGCCTCTTCACCAAATAACGCTAAAAAGGTTGCTGAACTTATAGGTAAAGATGGAGTTGATATATTTTCTGTTATCGCAACTGTTACTACTGTGAGACATGATTCAGCGCGTTATCAGTCTCCTAATCTTTCAGATATTAGGAAGGTTGTTGACTGTCCGTTGGTTGTTGGTAATTGCGGTTCCTATGAGGCTGCTTATGAGTTAATGGAGATTGGCGCTGACGCTGTTTTAGTCGGGATAGGTCCAGGCGCTATCTGTACCACTCGTCGTGTGTGCGGACTTGGAGTTCCGCAAATAACAGCAACAGTTGACTGTGCTGCCGCGCGTGATGACTTTGAGAAGAGTAATGGAAGGCGTGTTGCTATCCTAACCGACGGTGGTATCCGGTCCGGAGGTGATATATGCAAAGCTATTGCTGCCGGAGCCGATGCTGTAATGCTTGGATCACAACTTGCGGCTTCTATTGAAGCTCCCGCAAAAGGGTATTCATGGGGAATGGCTACTTCCTCACCGACTTTGCCTCGTGGTACACGTATTAAAGTCGGAACCAGAGGAACCTTAGAAGAGATTATTTTTGGTCCTGCAAAGCGTGATGACGGCTTAATGAACTATATAGGCGCGCTGAAACTCTCTATGGGTTCAGTTGGCGCTAAAAATCTTCTTGAGATGCAAAAGGCAGAATTAATAGTTGCTCCGAGCATTCCATCAGAAGGAAAAGTTGAGCAGAAATCTCAAGGTGTCGGCATGGGGCGATAATTCATTGCTTTAACTGATTTTTATAAATTTAAAGTCGGTATTAACGCAGTGTATAAAAATCGCTTGTAAAAGAAAGATAATACAACATTAATTAGTATTTGATTTTTTGCCAATTTTTTTATAAAAAAATGGATAGGATGAGATATGTATATTGTGGCTGTTGATTTGGGTGCTGAAAGCGGCAGAGTGGTTCTTGGTCATTATGATAATGGCAAACTTGATCTGGAGGTTACGCACCGCTTTAAAAATACTTCGGTAGCTCTTTCCGGCAGACTTTATTGGGATGCGCCAAATCTTTTTTATAATATATTGACAGGTCTTCGTTTAGCGGTTCAAAAGTGCGGAGAAAATAAAATTTTATCAGTAGGTATAGACACCTGGGGCGTTGATTTTGCTGTTTTGGACAGCAGGGGACAAATGATATATCTTCCTATACATTACCGTGACAGCTATACAGACGGTATATCTGAAGAGATAGCGGGTATTATCGGTGAAAAACAGCTGTTTAACCGTACAGGGCTTGCTGTTTGGCCGTTTAATACCATAAATCAACTCTACGCGTTGAAAAAAGAGAAGAGTATGGCATTTTATTCCGGTAAAACCCTTCTTTTTACCCCGGATCTCTTCAATTATTGGCTATGCGGAGTTAAAGCAAATGAAAAAAGTATCGCCAGTACCTCTCAGTGTCTTGATATCAGCGGCGATAGTTTCGCGGATGATCTGCTTGAAGATTTGGGTTTGAGAAGCAGTTTATTTGCTGAAATAGTTAATACCGGCACAGTACTTGGCAATATTTCCGCGGAGATTAAGCGAGAAATAGGTGTAGATTATAATATTAAAGTTATCGCAACCGCGTGTCATGATACAGCTGCCGCCGTTGTCGCTACTCCATTTGACGATCCGCGGAACAGCGCTTTTTTGAGTTGCGGAACATGGTCACTTATCGGTATTGAGCGTGAAGAGCCGATTCTTTCAGAACAGGCAAGGCTCGCTAACTTTACTCATGAACGTGGGATTGACGATACATATAGGATACTGAAAAATGTTATGGGTCTTTGGATAGTTCAGCAGGCTAAAATATCTTTTGAACGGCGGGGTTTTGATTTTAGCTATGAAGAACTATCGAAAATGGCAACTCAGGGAAAAATGTTCAAAAGTATTATAGATCCTAATGATTTGAGATTCTATGCTCCTGATGATATGATAGATGCTGTTATGAGTTATTGCGGAGATACCGGACAAGACATTCCAAAAACGCCGGAAGATATTATGTGTACTATATTGATGAGTTTGGCGTGCGCGTATCGTGCGGCTATTGAAAATATAGAAGATATGACAAATAGCAAAATAGAGAGTCTGCATATCATAGGCGGCGGAAGCCAAAACGAAATTCTGTGTCAGTGGACGGCAAACCTGTTGGATAGGAAAGTGACTGCCGGTCCTGTTGAGGGAACAGCAGCCGGCAATATTCTTGTTCAGATGAAAAGTTTAGGTATAGTAAAGGACACTGCTGAGCTTCGTGAGATAGTAAAGCGTTCTTCTGACATTATTGAATACAAAAAAAATGGTGAGTTAGATAAAGGATATAAAAAATTTAAAAAGGTTTTATCCTCATGAAGTTGGTAATGTTTGGTGCTGACGAGCGCGACGCGTCTCCCGGCGTTATAGTTGATGATTACATTATAGGTCTTGAAGTAGAAGAATTAGGTTACCCGAAAAGCCTTGAAGAAATTTTCGAGCTTAGGCTTGTTTCAGATATCTCAGAGTACATAGAAACTCTAAATATAAAAAAAAATAAACCGATGACATTGCTTGAAAGTTATATAGCATCTCCGCTTTCCGGTATCGGCAAGATTATCGCTTGTGGTCTGAATTACAAAAATCATGCCGGTGAGATGGGGAAACCTATTTTGGACTCTCCTCTTATCTTTTCAAAAGCTAACAGTTCTATAGCCGGTCACGCTGAACCTCTCTATCTGCCTGACTCATCTGTCAGTAAGTCCATTGATTGGGAAATTGAGCTTGGAGTAGTTATCGGCGCTACATGTTCAGACGTAAATAAAACTTACGCTTTAAACTATGTCGCAGGTTATACGATAGCTCTTGATATAACCGCGCGTGATATACAAGAGCGTGAAGGACAGTGGTTTAGGGCAAAGAGTTTTGACGGATTTTGTCCGTTGGGAAAATACATTTTGACCGGAGATGACTTTGATTTATCAGACAGTATAGAGTTGAGTTTGAGTGTAAACGGTGAAGAAAAGCAGCGCGGGCGCTTAGATGATATGATATTTAGCGTAGAAGAGATAATAAGTTTTACCAGCCGGAGTATGACTCTTTACCCGGGAGATATTATACTGACCGGAACTCCGTCAGGTATAGGAGCGGGTATGAATCCTCCGCAATTTTTGTCTGTCGGCGATAAAATAAAGGCTTCTATATCAAATTTAGGTGATATAGAGATAAATGTCAGGTAAAAAATAGAAAAGTACTTGACAATACCGTGAAAAGGGTACTATAATTATAATATAATCAAATGAAAGAAAAATTAATAATTTTATTTGCGCTTATTTTCTGTTTGATAATACAAACAAGCTGTTTCGCGCAAAACAATATGTCTGTAAAAGCAAACCCATTTGTTGCGTCCTATGGTCAGTTAAACGGTGCCGAAGAGATAATGGGAAGAGCAAATACGCTCGCTAACTCCAACAATCTTAACAATATTTACGCGGCGGTTGATTTGCTCAAAAACGCGCTTGACAGATACCCGACCTATGCGCCTTTATATGGCACGTTGTACGAAGCGCAGGAAAAACTGCTTGGTATTGACAAAACCGCTTCAGGGACACTATTTGAGTATTATTCGCTTGGTCTTGAAAACCTTACAGACAAAACATCCGTAAAAGAAGCCATTGTTGAAAATATTATTACAAATGGTCTGCCAACATGGATTAATGATAAGTCTATCCCGGCATTATCCGCTTATTCTCCGCAGCGTTTCAGTGTTAAGATAGATGATAAGATACTCTTTAGCGACTATCAGGGTACATATGATTGGATTTACTTTACTCTTCCGCAGGATGTTAAGTCAGAGTATAGGATTGACCCAAAGAGTTTAGCTAACAGAGGCAGCAGGACATTTACTAAGACCACTATTTTTTATAAACTGGACGACGATAAAAGAGGATATTCTTTGCGCTACAGGGCTATGTGGCAAAATAATATTTCTGACGAGTTAGCGTACTCTATAGCAAAAGGCGTTTGTTATTCTGATACACTTATGAGCGTTTATACTGGACTTCAACCGAGATTTACTGATAAAAATGGTGTTGTAAACATCTGGATTTGTAACGATGGCAATGCAGGCGGCGAGCTGTATAATGAAAATATTTATTTTTATTCTGTCAATTCTCCACGCGGCGGACAGGGATGGCTGCAAGAAATAGGACATGAATATTCACATTTGGCTATTCCTCCCATTGGCGGATATACAGAACCGGAGTGGTCAGCCAGCGGATATTTAGGTGAACTGCTCATATTATCTTGGGCAACACGTAACTCATATCCTGACGTGCCTTTTATGAATAATATAAATCCAATAGAAATAAACAGACTGCATGTTAATGCGAAGATTGATGAATATTTAAAAAAGGGACTGTCCAATTTAGAAAAAGATCCTGATACCAAAGAGGCTATGGATCGTTTTATCGGTTTTGCGCTCTATATCGAGAGTACACGCGGCGGAAGGATGCTCGGCTCAGCGTTTAATGAGATGAGTGTTGCTTCCTTCTTGGGACACGGCGGATTTTTAGAGACATTACAGTCTACAGAGAAATTCATTCAAACCGCTGGAAAAGGCAGCCCTATGCTGTGGACATTGAACTCTATAGACAGCAGCGGTAAATATTATGTTTATCTCGTAAATTCAGGTCTTATAGACGGCGAGATTGTCGGAAACGGCAGGGGGGCTACCGCCGGACTTATACTCAGGATAGCGGACGTTGACATGCCGACTGACCGAAACGGTTATTTTTCCGGAACAGTCACTTCCAAAGGGTGGCTTACTATGACCGTTTCCGCGATTGACTCAAGAGAGTTATTGCCGCCTATATCAGCTGTCATCCTAACTCAAAAATAGATGAGTTCGAGCTTACGTTTTTTTGTTTAGCAGATTTATTAAAATCTGCTTTTTTTTGTCTTATTAGCAGGTAATAAACACCTTATCCGCATATTTATGAACAAGATATTAACAGACGCTGTGGATAATTTTGATTTAGTGTAAAAAAATAAAAATAATAATGATATAATTATATTGGAACAAACAGTTTTTTCTAAAGTCTAACTATATATATCTTTACAAGGAGTGAGTGATATGAAAAAAACGAACATTGCGATTTTAGTTACAATTATCGCTATTTTTTGCGCGGTGATAGTTGGCGGCGCCGAATTGAAAACCATTCATGAGTGGGGTGTTATTACTGTAACTTTGGATGATGAACTTGCTAACAGCATATTGCGGGATGAACTTGAGAGTATGCCCGAACATTTTTACCGAGTTGACTTTGACCCGTTTGCCAATATGGGAGCTATTGGAGGACCTCTATTTTTTCGCATTCCTATGCTTGATTTAGCGGGAAAACCTGTTATTTATGCTTATGGAGACGGAGAAGGATCCGTTGATTTTATTTTAGATATTGTTTTTATGCAAGGCGCTCCGTTAATATTTTATCCAAACGCTGAGATAAAAAAATTTTCTCTGGTCTCTTACGTACAACTATTTCCCGATATGCTTTCGTGGCGCGGTAAGATATTACTTGGAGATACCTCTGACAGCGTAAAAATGTTAGGCAATGATAATGAAATAGTAAAGAGTATGCGTGTAGATGATGCCGCGGTTTTTAATGTTAAGGGAAAAGACGGAGAAGAGGAATACGAGAGTTTCTTGTATTATGACGGCGTTTTCCGTACATTCAGAGAAGCTGACTTGTTCAGTTCTTCCGCAGAGAGTGTTGAGTTGCGGAGTACTACTTATAAAGATAAAAAATCTTGGTATGTTATTGACCGTACCGCGGACGATTTGGATGAAGAATATATAAAAATCGCTCACATAGCTGAGATTAAAGCGGGTGAAATCAAGTCAGCTGATTTTGTTCAAATAAAGGTTGTTGATTTTCGTGAAAAGATCAAGCAGGAGTTTATAGCTTATGGATTATATGAGGCTGAGGCTGAGGCTATGCTAACTGTATGGCACGATGGATTTTTCAAAAATAATGGTATGTATATATTAAATATTTTGGATACCGCTGATTACACTGATAGGCTTAAAATGTATGTACTCCCTGAGCCTTCAGAGTTAGTTCGTGTTGGTGTTGTTCTATATCTATTGTGATTTTTTAAACTTAGATAAAGTTTTTAAATAAAACCCCCGCGAAAAAAAATACAGCGGGGGTTTACTTAGATAATTGTAATCTAAAATGAGTAAATCAAAAAGTACTTTTTTAGGGTCAATATCGCTTAAGGTCGCGCGTAATCCAATAACCCTGTGATGACACTGATACGCCGTAAAATATGAGGGATAAACCAAGGATTATTCCTATCAGCCAAAACTATACGCTTGGCAGAGATGCGAGTATAAGTACACCTAAAATGAATGATATTATGCCGCCGGTAACGAGCCATCCCCAGCCTCTATGGTCATGCTCGTCTATCCCTATCCCAAGCTGAATTATTCTCTGTAAAGTGAAACTAATACCGAGAATGATCATCGAAAGGAGCATTCCTTTCACAGGATAAGCTAATAGGAAAAATCCGGCTGCTAAGTAAAGTACAGTCCCAAATATGCCGAGTATTATAGTCCATGTACTTCTCAGCGAACGTATAACGTATAGTGTGTATTAACTGCACTATACTGGCTATCAGCAGTGAGATGGACATCAGCACTATAAATATCACTTGTGTTGAAAACGGTGATAAGATAGCGGCCACTCCGGCTATAATAGCGATTATTCCAAAAAGCATAAGTATCCACCATCCTTTTAATCGCGGGCAAAGGTATCAAAGTTTGTCATAGTATTATCCATCTTCATTCTCCTTGGGTTTGTTAAAACGCGAATGATAAAACGTATTTTATGTTAAACGGTAATCTTATGTCCTTTTCATCGCGTTTCTCATTGATTATACATTAAAATTATTGAGTATTGAGATAAGATTTCAGCACAAATGATGAGATTATGTTTTGTTATTTTAGATAAAGGTGTTTTTTTTAATTGACTACTTTTGAAAAAAATGTCATAAATATGTTGACTTTTTTGGGTTACAGGGGTATAATAATATTAAGTAAGGATTACTTACTAACCTAATTTTTGGAGGAAAAAATATGAAAATGAAGAAGGGGGGGGGGTTCACCCTAATTGAACTTCTTGTAGTTATCGCTATTATAGCGATTTTAGCTGCGATTTTATTCCCTGTATTCTCAAGGGCTCGAGAAAAAGCCCGACAAACCACTTGTACTTCAAACCAGAAGCAGAT
>JGI994J12354_10000459_pt1 | contig 40777 bp, 38 predicted proteins | sample IntmicLarv3ML3BL_FD_12354 | JGI IMG/M metagenome (IMG submission 12354) | reverse complement strand
CCCATATGCAAGAAAAAATGCAGAAAGTTTTAGTTTTTCCTGCGGTGCGACAATTTTTTTGCCTGCGGCGCAGCAAAGCACCCCTCCTTTGGGAGGGGCGCGCTTGTGAATTGTCTTACTTTTCCGCGGCAACAACTGCCTCTGCCAAAGCCGCTTGAATCTCATAGATATTAACGCTTTTGTTAAAGCTCTTTTTAATCGGCGACGCCTCTCCTAAAAGCCAAATTTTAAGTTCGTCATCAAGGTTGGTGTGCGCTGTTGTTTTAATAGAAAAACAGGCTATGCTTTTATATGGAACTGACTGAATTTCAATCTTTTTGCCGGTTAAGCTCCGGATAAATATAAGGCGCGTGCCTGTGAAGATAAACATGTCGCGCACAAGCTAGTGCGCAGCCTCAATTCCCTCGCCCTTTGCCAAAACATGTCCATATTCCTTTGTGGCTTCCTCCACAGACATGCCGGCAGCATTTTCGAGCAGTATATTCAAAAGTCCCACTACAATTTCCGTCTAAAAGTCTTGCCTTTCTTCTCCCTGTTTTTCGCCAAAATAGCGGTTTCTAAATTCTACATTTTCCACCTCAAAGCTGCGGTTTTTCAGATATTCAAGACAGCTCGCGTCCGTTTCAAATGTGAATTTCAGCTTGTAGGAATAAAGCGCCTGATGCGCTTCCTCAAAATCCCCACCCTGCGCTCGCGCGCCATATTTCCCGTCGCCCAGAAGCGGATGCCCGGCGTGGGACATCTGCGCCCTTATCTGGTGCGTGCGCCCGGTTAAAAGCGTACACTCCAAAAGCGAAAGAGCGCCGCGCGTGTCAAGCGTTTTATATTCCATAACCGCCGTCTTCGCGCCGGCTTCGGATTTGTTTTTTACATAAACGCGGTTTTTCTTCGCATCCTTAAATATAAAGCCCTCAAGCCGCCCCTCCGGGGGCTTTGGTCTGCCGCTCACAATGCAGAGATATTTTTTTTCAATCTCACGGTCTTTAATTTTTTGGTTTAAAACACGAAGCGCCTCGGCATTTTTTGCGGCAATCACGATGCCGCCCGTGTTTCGGTCAATCCTGTTGCAAAGCGCCGGCGCGAAGGAATTCTCCTCCCTCGGCTTCCATTCGCCCTTTTGATATGCATATGCCTGAATGTTTGAAACCAGAGTGTTATAATCCCATGCGCCGCTGCTGTGGCACAAAACGCCGGGGCGCTTGTCGCACAGAATAATATTTTCGTCCTCGTATACAATATTGAGAAGCGGCGTGCCGATTTTAAGAAACGAATTTTTCTCGCTCGGCTTTTCAAAAAATTCATCGTTTATATAAAGATAAACCACATCGCCCAGCGCGAGACGATAGTCGCGCTTTGAGCCGCGAGAGTTTACCTTTATGCGCTTTAGCCGGATATATTTTTGCAAAAGCGAATCCGGCAGCAGTGGAACAGTTTTGGACACAAAGCGGTCAAGCCGCTGTCCTGCGTCATTTTTGGTTATGTTAAATTCTTTCATACCCTTTATTATTAACTCACACAGCAAAAAAGTCAACGTTTTTTAGAAAACTCCTGCCCAATGCCGAAAAACTACAAGCTCTATAATATATTCGTTGACACCTAAGCCACGGAGTGCTAAAATTTTTTCGTATATTCCCGACAAAGCTTAATGGAGGGGTGCTTTTTGAACAAAACATTTTTATCCTTTTTCCTGCTAATTGCCCTAATATTTTCCGCCTGCGCCCAGCGCGACCTTTCGGCAGGCGCCGCAGAAAATCCCACCGAACCCGATACCCCAAGCGCGGCGACGGAAGCGCCCACACCGGAAGAAATCCCAACCGCCACACCGAACGCCTCCCCAACCACCGAGCCTGCCCCAGAAGCTGCGCTAGTTCCCCGAGCCGAGGTCGGCGAGGTTCTGGTGCTGTCCTACCACGCCTTCACGGAGGATGCCTCCGTCATCGAAAAATGGGACCTTTACATGTCGCCCGGCGCATTCAAATCCCAGCTCCAAAAGCTTTTGGAGTGTGGCTACACCCCCATCTTCGCGTCAGAGCTTGCGAGCGATTATCTCCCGGAAAAGCCCGTCGTCATCACGATAGACGACGGCTATCTCGACAATTACGAAATCGCCTTTCCCATCCTGAAGGAATGCGATGTGAAAGCAACCATCTTCATCATCGCAAGCTATCTGGAGGAAAGGCCGGAATATCTGACATGGGCGCACATCACAGAAATGTACGAAAGCGGTCTTGTCGATTTCCAAAGTCACACCTACAACCTGCACGCCACCGGACTTGTATATCCCGAAGCCAGTGATATAAGCTATGACGCATGGCTTGCGCTGCTGGACGAGGACGCGCAGCTAATGGAGGACACCTTCCTCGAAAAGCTCGGCTATGCGCCCACCGTTTTGTGCTATCCTCTCGGGAAATGGAACATGGACATTTCCGATTTTTACAGCAGCCGCTACAACGTCTTTTTTTCGGGCAATTATGGTGTCGCAAATTTGTCGCAAGACAGCCTTTTGGCTCTGCCGCGAATTTGGTCTGTCGAGAGCACCGTGATAAAACCTTGACGTAATGGTTTTTTTGTAATATTATATGTATTGATAAAATTTAATAACTTAATTTTTTCCAAGCCGGTTTCGCTAAAGGATTTTTATCCCATGCGACATCGGCCCAAGCCTCCGAGCTTGCAGGGTTATGCCGGAAACAGCATAGCCTTCCGTCTTGAAAAGGAAGATTTGTGGCGCATTTTTGCAGTCTGTCTTTTTCGGGGCAGGCTGTTTTTTTGTTTAGAAACCGCGTGCACGCAGTTCTAAAAATAAACAGAACTGCGCCGTGAATTTTTTGCGTGCAGTTCAAGAAAATTAAAGGAGAAAAAACAAATGAACATGAAGAAAATTCTTGCCCTGCTGCTCGTTCTCGTCATGGCTTTCAGCCTTGCCGCCTGCACCAGCACACCGCCTGCGCCCACAGCACCCGACGCTCCCGTAACCGAATCCACCCTCGCCCCCACGCCGAAAGCTCCCACAGACGAAGCCAAAGAGCCTGTCGAGCTAATCATCTTTGCCGCCGCCTCCATGACCGAAACCCTCACCGCAATCGGCGCGGCTTACATGGATGCAAACCCCCATGTCACACTAACTTTCAACTTTGACTCCTCCGGAACCCTAAAAACCCAAATCGCCGAGGGTGCCGACTGCGACATTTTCATCTCCGCCGCACAAAGGCAGATGAACGAGCTTGATATAAGCGCAAACCCCGAAGTAAACGTAGATGGTCTTGATATTGTTATGCAGGGCACACGCATCGACCTTCTTGAAAACAAGGTTGCCCTTGCCGTCCCCTTCGGCAACCCTGCCGGAGTCGAAAGCTACAACCAGCTCATGGAGCTCATTCTTGCCGGTGAAATTTTCATTGCCGTTGGAAACAGCGATGTTCCCGTCGGTCAGTACACCGAGAAGATTTTTGAATATTACGAAATCGACATGACCAGCGCCGAGGTCGGAAAGCAACTCACCTACGGCTCAAACGTCAAGGAAGTCACAACCCAGGTCGCCGAAGAAACCGTTTCCGCCGGCATCATTTATGCCACAGACGCCGTTTCCGCCGGGCTTGAAATCGTTGACACCGCAACTGCCGAAATGTGCGGACAGGTCATCTATCCCGCCGCCGTTCTAAACACCACTGCAAACGCTGACGAAGCTGCCGCCTTCCTTGCCTATCTCCTCTCCGCCGAGGCAGCGGAAATTTTCAGCGCCGTCGGCTTCAGCATCGTCAAATAACCACCGCGCCACAAAAACGTGGCCATAAGAAAACTCTCATTCAATGTGTAGCGTAAAAGCCTTCGCCATGTGCGAAATTAAGGCATCGTTTTCTTGTGTCACAACTTTTTAGAGAGCGCGTTTTTAGAAAAAATGAAGCCTCACCCGAACGGCAACCGTTCGGGTGGAAGCTTCAATCAGAGAAAGGAGGTCTGCGATTTTTATGGACTGGTATCCACTGTTTAACTCACTCCGAATTGCCGCAATTTCAACTGCCGCAATATTTTTTCTCGGCATCTTTTTTGCATATTACATCGCAAAGCTTCCAAAACTCCTAAAGGGCATAATGGACGTTATCCTAACCCTCCCTCTCGTTCTGCCGCCCACGGTTGTTGGCTATTTAATCTTGCGCCTTCTGGGTCCTCGGCGCATCATCGGCGCTTGGGTTCTGGAGGTTTTCGACACAAAGCTTGTCATGACCTGGTGGTCGGCAATTTTCGCAACCATAGTCGTCGCCTTCCCTCTCATGTACAGAACAGCCCGCGGCGCTTTTGAGAGCTTTGATGAAACCTTGGCATATTCCGGCAAAACCCTCGGGCTAAAAAACAGCTACATATTTTGGCGCATCCGCATGCCCGCCTGCAAGCAGGGCATCATCGCAGGCTCCGTCCTCGCCTTTGCAAGGGCATTGGGCGAATATGGCGCAACAAGCATGATTGCCGGATACACCCCCGGCAAAACCGCAACAATCTCCACCACCGTCTACCAGCTCTGGCGCACAAACGATGATGCCATGGCGCTTCGCTGGGTGCTTATAAACATCGCAATTTCAACAATCGTTCTTCTTTTCGTCAACATGTTCGAGCGCAAGCCCGGCGTCGTTAAAAACGGTCGCCTGCGCGAGAGGAGGTCGTCTTAAAATGTCGCTTTTTGTCGATATCAAAAAAGACCTCGGCGCTTTCAAGCTCCAAGCAAAATTTGAAGGCGAGCGAAGCGAGGTTCTGGGACTTCTCGGCTCCTCCGGCTGCGGAAAAAGCATGACCCTTCGCTGCATCGCCGGCATCGTCACGCCCGACTCCGGAAAAATCGTGCTGGACGGAAAAGTCCTTTTCGATTCCAAAGCTCGCATAAACCTCCGCCCACAGCAGCGCGAGGTGGGGCTTCTTTTCCAAAATTACGCCCTCTTCCCAAACATGACCGCAGAGCAAAACATCCTAACCGGTCTAAGCCGCGAGGGGGACCGCGCCGAAAAGCGCCGCATCTGCGCGGACATAATAGAAAAGCTCGGTCTGACAGGGCTTGAGCGCCACCGCCCCACCCAACTCTCCGGCGGTCAGCAGCAGCGCGTTGCTCTCGCTCGCATCTTGGTGTCGCGTCCTAAAATGCTCATGCTCGACGAGCCTTTTTCTGCGCTCGACAGCTTTCTGCGCTGGCAGACAGAGATGGAAATTTCCGACCTTCTCGAGGATTTTGAAGGCACCGTTCTCCTCGTTTCCCACAACCGCGACGAGGTTTACCGCATGTGCGACCGAGTCTGCGTCCTAAACGACGGACAGTGCGAAGACGTAATAACAGTTTCCGAGCTTTTTTCAAACCCCGGCACAGTCTCTGCCGCACTCCTGTCCGGCTGCAAAAATTATTCCCGAATCGAAAAAATAGACGAGCACCACGTACGCGCTCTGGACTGGAATGCGATTCTCGAAACTCGCCCCCCTGTTCAGGCGCACCACAGCTTTGTCGGCGTGCGCTCTCATCTGTTTCGCCTTGGCGATTTGGGAAAGCGCAACGCAGTTTACGGGCGCATCACAAAACTTGTCGATGATGTTTCCTCAACCGTCGTAGTATTAAACACAGGAACAGGCTCGGAATATTCAGGCGTTCTAGTCCAGCTTGACAAGGGTCGCGACAACCTCGCGGTGGACGCTTCCGAAACCTGCATTTTTGTAAAGCCCGAGGATGTCATGCTGCTAAAGGCTTAAAAAGGAAATTTTAATAGAGGTGCGCTCATGTTAAAAAAAATACCCTATACCGAAGCCGTGCAAATGCTTCTAGCCCTGCCGGTCTCTCCAAAAACGAAAAAAGTCTCGCTTTTTGAGGCGCAGGGCGCAACGCTCGCAAAAGATATCGTTGCCCTTCAAAATGTTCCCCCCTTCGACCGCAGCCCCTACGACGGCTATGCCCTAATGGGCGAGGACACCGCAGAAGCCAGCGAAAAAGCCCCCGTAACGCTTCGCGTTATCGAGGAAGTCCCGGCAGGCACAGCCCCTACAAAAACCGTAACCCCCGGCACGGCAGTGAAAATTTTAACCGGTGGTCCGCTTCCAAAGGGCGCAAACTGCATAATTAAATTTGAAGATACAAGCTTCACGCCAAACGCTGTGACGCTCCATTCCCCCATCTCCCCCGGAAGCGACATCATCCGCGCCGGCGAGGACACGAAAATGGGCGAGCTTCTCGCGGCAAAGGGCTCTGTTATAAAATCAGCAATGCTCGCTGTCTTCGCAAGTCAGGGCATCGCCGAGGTCGAGGTTTTTGAAGCGCCTCGCGTCGGCGTTATCTCCACGGGAAGCGAGCTGAAAATGCCCGGAGAAAATCTTCTTCCGGGACAAATTTACAACAGCAACCTGTTTTCAATCATGGGCTTTTTGAAGGATGCAGGCTGCGAGCCGGTGAGCTTTGGCATTGTGCCGGACGAGCCTTCCGAAATTATAAGCGCCATAAACGAAGCCTTCAAAGTCTGCAACTGCGTGCTCACAACCGGCGGCGCCTCCGTCGGCGATTATGACTGGGCAGTCACGGCAGCAGAGGGCTGCGGCGCGGCGCCTCTCTTCTGGAAACTGGGCATGAAGCCCGGCGGCGCAATGGTCGCCGCACAGCGCGAGGGCAAGCTTCTCCTCTCCCTTTCCGGAAATCCTGCCGCCGCGCTCACAGGCTTTCATGTTGTCGCAGCGCCATATCTGCGAAAGCTTTGCGGCAGAGCCGAGCTTCTGCAAAAGCCCTTTCTCGCAAAGCTCAAACACCCGATGAAGAAAAAAAGCATGCCACCGCGCTTTCTGCGCGGACATCTTGAAATCATCGAAGGCACCGCACATTTTGTAACCCACACCTCGCAGGGAAACGGCGATACGCTCTCCTTCACCGACTGCGATGTCATCGGCTGCATCCCCGGCGGAAGCCCTCCGCTCGAAGCCGGCACAGAAATCGAGGTTTTTTACATTTAAGCCGCAAGTTTCACCCCAGAAGCCCCAGCCTGCATATAATAAAACAACAAAGTCATGCGGAAAAAATCCGCATGACTTTTTTTGCCTTACTGCGCGCCAAGCTCCAGCGCCTTGAGATTAAGCTCCAAAAGCGCCTGATGGCGAGCGGAGATAACCTTTTCCAAAACGCTCCTGAAATCGCCGCGACCCAGATAGGGAACCTCATGCATCACCTTGCCGGTCATAATCATGTTTGCAAGGGTCGGAAGATTGTTTTGCGCAGCCATCTGGCTGGCAGGAATATAAAAAGCTTCAACATCGCTTCGCTTCACCTTCTCGGAAACAAGGGAGCTGTCCACAAAAATCTTACCGCCGGGAGCGACCGCGTCTTCAAACTGGATTAGCGAAGGAAGGTTCATAACCACCAAAATATCAGGGTTTGGGATAATGGGCGAATCCACCTGCTCGTCGCATATCACGACAGAGCAGTTTGCCGTGCCGCCGCGCATTTCCGGACCATAGCTCGGAAGCCAGCTCACATTTTTGCCCTCAAAAAGTCCCTTGCTTGCCAAAAACTTGCCGGAAAACAAGATGCCCTGTCCGCCAAAGCCGGCAACGAGAATTTTAACGCCTGCCATCTTATTTGCCCTCCTTTGCGTCCGTGTCCTTGAAAACGCCGAGGGGATATGTCGGCATCATCGCGCTCTCCAGCCATTCCAGCGACTCCTGCGGAGTTTTGCCCCAGTTTGTCGGGCAGGTGGAAAGAATTTCGATAAGCGAAAAACCCTTGCCGTCAAGTTGCTTCTGAAACGCTTTTTTAATCGCACGCTTCGCGCCGAGAACGTTTTTAACATTGTTAACAGCCACGCGCTCTAAATATTGCGCGCCCTCAACCTGCGAGAGCATCTCGCAAATTTGAATCGGAAAACCGCATTCTTCGGTCTTGCGCCCATAGGGCGAGGTCTGCGTAACCTGCCCGGGAAGCGTGGTGGGTGCCATCTGTCCGCCCGTCATGCCAAAAATTGCGTTGTTTACGAAAATTATCGTGATATTCTCGTTTCGCGCAGCCGCGTGAACAGTTTCTGCCATGCCAATTGCGGCAAGGTCGCCGTCGCCCTGATATGTGAAAACCACACACTCCGGGAGCGAACGGCGAATGCCCGTTGCAATCGCGGGCGCGCGCCCGTGCGCCGCCTGCACCATGTCGCAGGTAAAATAGTCATAAGCCATAACAGCGCAGCCAACAGGCGCAACGCCAATGGTTTTTCCCTCTATCTGAAGCTCGTCCATAACCTCGGCGGTTATGCGGTGGATTATGCCGTGGGTGCAGCCGGGGCAGTAGTGCAGGGGAACATCAACAAGGCTATTCGGCTTTTCAAAAACTTTATTCATCTTATTTCTCTCCTCCCGCAAGCTCTTTAATTTTAAGCAGCACCTGCTCCGCGCTCGGAATCACGCCGCCTGTGCGACCGCACAAATGCACCGGACGGCGGCACTGCACCGAGAGCCTTATGTCATCAATCATCTGACCCATGCTCATCTCCACGGATATGTAAGCCTTAACCCTCTCGCTCGACTTCAAAAACGCCTTCTCGGGGAAGGGCCAAACTGTTAGGGGACGAAGCATGCCAACCTTTATGCCAAGCGAGCGAGCGTCCATAACCGCCTTTTGCGCAACGCGCGCCGTGATGCCATATGCAGAAACGCAAATCTCTGCGTCTTCCATCATAATCTCCTCGCACATCGCCTCGTTTTGCTTTATGATTTCATAGCGCTCATACCGCTCGTGGTTAACCTTGTCAAGAAGCTCCGGGTCGAGATAGAGCGAGTTTATGATGTTGTGCCCTCTCTTCATCTGCGTTCCGGTAACAGCCCAGCTATTGTCAAATTCGGGTCTTTCATATGGGCGCATTTCAACAGGCTCCATCATCTGTCCCAAAAATCCGTCCGACAAAATCATGGCAGGCATTCGATATTTTTCTGCCAAATCAAATGCCTTCATCGTCATATCAGCCATCTCCTGCACCGAGGCAGGGGCAAAAACCAAAAGATGATAGTCGCCATGTCCGCCGCCGCGCGTTGCCTGAAAATAATCCGCCTGAGACGGCTGAATTCCGCCAAGCCCTGGACCGCCGCGCTGAATGTTTACAATGACCGCGGGCAAATCACAGCCGGCAAGATAAGAAAGCCCCTCGCTCTTTAGCGAAACTCCGGGCGAGGAAGAGCTTGTCATAACGCGCGCTCCTGTTCCAGACACGCCATATACCATGTTTATCGCAGAAATCTCGCTCTCCGCCTGCAAAAACACGCCGCCAACCTTTGGAAGCCTTCTGGACATATAAGCCGCAATCTCCGTCTGCGGCGTTATGGGATAACCGAAGTAGTGCCTGCAGCCTGCCTGAATGGCAGCCTCTGCGAGAGCTTCGTTTCCTTTCATAAGAACCTTTTCAGCCATTTTCTAAAACTCTCCTTTCTACTTAAAAACCTCTATAACACAGTCCGGGCACATAATTGCGCAAAAAGCGCAGGAGGTACACCGCTCCTCGTCGCGAAGCTCTGCCGGGGGATGTCCCTTTTGGTTTATCTCCGTTTCGGAAAGGGCAACCAGCCCACGAGGGCAGGCTGTCACACAAAGTCCGCAGCCCTTACAAAGCTCGGTGCGAAAACTTAGCTTGCTCATCTTAATAAAACTCCTTTTTTATTATCTGTCAAATATTTCAAGCCCTATTCAGGCTCGTATAACCGCGCTTGAAGCGAAAGCGGAAAAAGCTCGCTCACATCCTCGGAAAGCTCGGCGCAAAGCTGCCGCTCGGCGCAGGTCATTTTTACCGGAAGCCCACAAAGCCGCGAAAGCTCCGCCGCAGGGGCAAGCGTTACCAAAACGCTCTCTGCCGTGGTATCTCGTCCCAAGTTGGAATTGTTCACAATCCCCGAAAACGAAAGCCCACAAACTCCCTCAATCTCGCGCAAAACCTCAAAAGCCTGCTCAGGCAGCCGCGTCAATGGCCTATAAAAATTAACAACAAAAAGCAGCTCAAAATCGTCCTCCTCCAAAAGGTACGGACGATATCGCCCAAGCGCCAAGGCGCCGCGGTCGTCGCCGCCAACATCCAAAACCGCGCGGCAGTCGCGCCGGTGAAAAACCGAATAAGCCTCCGACGGCAGCGCCGGCATGTCAGAATTTGAATTTGCATAAGCCGAACTAATAAGCTCAACCCCGACAGCTTCAAGCTCCGCGCGCGAATCCTTCGTCCGAAAATAAGGATTTACAATGTCAAGGTCACAAATTGCGACACGCTCGCCCTGCGCACGAAGCGCAATGGCATAACTTACGGCGATATTGGTCTTTCCGCTGCCATAATGCCCGGCAAACAGGGTCACCCTCTTGTGCTGCATGGCATAATCCTCCTCTTCGCCTGGTTTTTACAGCTTGTTTCTCTGAATCTTGCCGCTGATTGTTTTCGGCATGGATTCACGAAATTCGATAATCCTCGGATATTTATAGGGCGCAGTGTGAGCCTTTACATAGCTTTGAATTTCTTTTTTAAGCTCCTGCGTTGGCTCAGTTCCCTTTGTCAGAACAATGCTCGCTTTAACAATTTGACCGCGAACCTCGTCCGGCGCGGCAGAAACGCCACACTCAAGAACATAGGGAAGCTCCATTATAACATTTTCAATCTCAAAAGGTCCGATGCGATAGCCGGATGATTTTATAACATCATCAACACGCCCGACAAACCAGAAATAGCCGTCCTCATCGCGCCACGCAGTGTCGCCCGTGTGGTAAAAGCCATCGTGCCAAACCTCGCGTGTTTTCTCCTCGTCCCTGTAATATCCGGAGAAAAGACCGCAGGGAATGCCGCCGCTTGTGTTTATAACAATCTCGCCCGTTTCGCCGGAGGGAAGCGAATTTCCCTCCGCGTCCACAACGTCCATTTCGTACATCGGCGAAGCCTTGCCCATCGAGCCAAGGCGCGGCGTTGTGCCAACAAGATTGCAGATTGTGAGCGTTGTTTCCGTCTGCCCAAAGCCCTCCATGATGTCAAGCCCCGTCGCCTTCTTAAACTGTCGGAAAACCTCGGGGTTAAGCGCCTCGCCTGCGGTTGTGATGTGGCGAAGGCTCGAAAAATCATAGACCGACAGGTCTTCCTTTATAAACATGCGAAGCATGGTCGGCGGCGCGCAGAAGGTTGTGATGCCATATTTTGCAAACATCTGCATAATGTCCGCCGCATCAAACCTGTCAAAGTCATAGGTGAACACAGCCCCCTCGCAGAGCCACTGCCCATAAAGCTTGCCCCAGAGCGCCTTGCCCCAGCCCGTGTCGGAAATTGTGAAATGCACGCCGTCGCGCTCGCAGCAGTGCCAGTATTTCGCGGTGATAAAATGACCGAGACCATATTTGTGGCTGTGTGCGGCGGTCTTCGGGTGCCCCGTTGTGCCGGAGGTGAAAAACATAAGCGCCAAATCATCGCCGCAGGGCGTGTCCTCGCTGCGTGGGAAGCGGCTGGAAAAATTTTTGAATTCCTCGTTAAAGTCATACCAGCCCTCGCGAGAGCCGTTCACAAGAACCTTAACGGCAACCTGCGGACAGGCGTCAAGCGATTTTTCAACCTCCTCGGGAACGCCATCGTCAACCGTTGCGACAATCGCGCTAACCCCAGCTTGGTCAAAACGATATTCATAGTCGTGCTTTTTTAGCTGGTGCGTTGCCGGAATTGCAATCGCGCCAATTTTGTGAAGCGCAATCATCGTAAGCCAAAACTGATAGTGGCGCTTTAGCACAACCATAACCCTGTCGCCCTTTTTAATGCCAAGGGTCTTGAAATAGTTCGCCGTTCGCGCAGACTGCTTTTTCATATCGAGAAATGTGAAATAACGCTCCACATGGTCGCGGTCCACATGAATCATCGCAAGCTTCTCGGGATAAATGTCGGCAATGGCATCAACGCAGTCAAAGCCAAAGTTAAATTTGTCCTCGTTCTTAAACTCAATGCCCTGTAGCACGCCCTCTCCATTTTCGGTGCAGTCAATAAACTTTTCTGCAAGCAGCGGCATGCTCTGCCGGGCGGTTTTTATAGAAACAGCAGCCTCATCCGCCTTCTCCTCCTGCCTTTTCGCGCCGGGGAGAACAACCGCGCAAAAAACGCAGTCCTCGCCGTCCACCGCAATCATGCCGTGCGGCTCGGAACTATCATAATAAATGCTGTCGCCGGCGGACAAAATCTCGGTGTGCTCACCAATCTGAACCTTCAGCTTTCCGCTTATGACAAGGTCAAATTCCTGCCCGGAGTGGGTGTTTGTGTTGATAGGTCGGTTTTGCTGCGCCGCGCTGTATGCATATCTTACCCAGTGCGGCTCGGCAATCTTGCCCCTGAAAAGCGGCGCGAGATTGCGAATTTGAATCCCGTCCTCAGCGGCTGTAATCTGCCCCTTTCCGGCGCGAGTCACGGTATAGGTGTGAAGCTTGGCGCTTCGACCTTCTATAATGTTAATCGTGTCAATGCCGAACGCGATGGCGCATTTATGCAGGAAATAAAACGGAAAATCCGCCTTGCCCTCTTCATATGCCTGATACTGCTCGGGCGTAAAATCGGTTTTTTCTGCCATTTCCTCAAGGCTGAACCCGGCAACCTCGCGCATTTCACGGATTCTGTTTGCAATCTCCGCAAGCTTGGTGTCATAATTTTGAACCGCCATGCCTAAAAACCCTCCATAAAAATATTTTCATTTTAAGCTTATACAAAAACAAAAAACCCGCCTCAAAGAAACCTCTTGAGACGAGTTAACAAACCCGCGGTACCACTCAAATTGCACGAAACCCGTGCCACTTTGCAGACTCTATCAAGTCCTTCGCCGTTACGTTGCGAATACGGGAGATGCCTACCTTCGCTGATGCATCAGCTATTCTCGAATCTCCGGCTCGGAAGGGATGGGTCCTTGAGCATCGCTTTTGCTGGGGTTCCAGCGCTCCCCGGCTCTCTGTTAAAAAGCTGTGGCTCGACCGTCTTCGTCATTGCCTTTGTGATAAACTTACATATATAATAACTTTACAAAGGGCAACTTGTCAACAGGGAAATTTAGTTAAAAAACTTTTTGTAATTTTATCTAAATTGCAAAGTGCATTTTCTACGTTTTTGGTTGCATTTTCTACGCTCCGCGGCGATTTGAGCGGCGCAAAACGGGGAATAATTAAAAAGCTTTACAAACGCATAAAAATGTGATAGCATTATTTGGATTTAAGCCCTCGCGCTCAGTAATTCGGACACCTTTCATCCATTACTTAGCCGACGGGTATTAAAAAAACAGAAAGGACGTGTTTTGTAATGATTACAAAAGACCAAAAGACCACCCTAATCGTGGAGAACAAAACCCACGAAACCGACACCGGCTCTCCCGAGGTTCAAATCGCAATTTTGACCGAGCGCATCCGCCAGCTCACCGCCCACCTAAAGGAGCACAAGCACGACAACCACAGCCGCCTTGGCATGTACAAGCTGGTCGGCAAGCGCCGCCGCCTGCTCGATTATCTCATCAAAAACGATATCGAGCGCTATCGCGCAATAATCGCAAAGCTGGGCATCCGCAAGTAATTTTGCCCATTTTTCTGAAGGTTAATGAAGGTTTTTAATGTGTGGGGACAATTGAATAAAATTGTCCCCACATTTTTCTGCACCTTCAAACAAATTAAAAATTTTAGGGAAGCGCACTGCTTATTTAGTATTTGAAAAACCGTCCTTTCAAAATGGACCGCTTTTCAAGTGCTAAAAATTCAGGCGCTCCCACATTGAAAGAAAAGGAGCAACACCATGATTTTAGAAAAAAAGACCTTTGACGTAAAAACCTTTGAGATGGATTACGAAGGTCGCCCTCTGAAGATGGAGGTCGGCAAAATGGCAGGACTGTGCAACGCCGCAGTTCTCACAACCTATGGCGAAACCACAGTTCTCGTCACCGTCACAGCCTCCGCGCGCCCCAAGGACGGAATCGACTATTTCCCTCTCGCGGTTGACTTTAACGAAAAGATGTATGCCGTCGGTCGCATCCCCGGCTCTTTCATGCGCCGCGAAGCCAGACCCAGCCTCGACGCCGTTCTTGCCTCTCGCCTTATCGACCGCCCGATGCGCCCCCTCTTCCCCGGCGACCTTAGAAACGACGTTGTCATCACCTGCGATGTGCTAAGCGTAGACCGCGACTGCTCTCCTGAGGTCACAGCCGCAATCGGCTCTGCCGCCGCCGTGTGCATTTCAGATATCCCGTTCAACGGACCCATCGCCAGCATCATCCTCGGCTGGGACGGCGAAAAATATCTCTATAACCCCACAAAAGCCGAGCGCGAAACAAACAAAATGATTGTAACCGTTTCCGCCTCCCACGAAAAAATCATCATGATTGAAGCGGAAGCCAAGGAAGTTCCCGACGACATCGTTTACGAGGGCATAGTAAAGGCGCACGAGCACATTCAGCCCGTACTAAACCTTATCGACAAAATGGTCTCCGAAATCGGCAAGGAAAAGTTCACCTATAAGCAAGCCTCCTTCGACAACGAGCTTTTCGACAAGCTCGTTGCAAACGAATTCTCCGGCATGGAGCACTGCATGGACACCGACGACAAAAATGTCCGCGAGGAGCGCGTAAATGCCTGGGTCATCGCTGTTGAGGAAAAATATCTCGAGGAGCATCCCGACCTTCCGCAGTATATGGAAGAAATTCTTTACAGAATCCAGAAAAAGGTCGTTAAAAAATGGCTTCTCGCCGGCAAGCGCGTTGACGGACGCAGCATGGACCAAATCCGCGCTCTCGCGAGCGAGGTTGGCGTGATTCCCCTTGTCCACGGCTCCGGACTTTTCACACGCGGACAAACCCAGGTTCTCTCCATCGCAACACTAAACACCATGCAAGCCTGCCAAAAGCTCGACACCATCTGGGAAGAAGAGTCCAAGCGCTTCATGCACCACTATAACATGCCGTCCTACTCCGTTGGCGAAGCTCGCGCAAGCCGCAGCACCAGCCGCCGCGAGCAGGGTCACGGCGCTCTGGTTGAAAAAGCTCTCGAAGCCGTTATCCCCTCGGTTGAGGATTTCCCATACTCCATCCGCGTTGTCAGCGAAATTCTCTCCTCAAACGGCTCAACCTCGCAAGGCTCCGTCTGCGGCACAACGCTCGCGCTTATGGACGCCGGCGTTCCCATCAAAGCCCCCGTTGCCGGAATTTCCTGCGGTCTGATTCAGGATGGAGACAGCTTCACAACCTTCATCGACATTCAGGGAGTTGAAGATTTCCACGGCGAGATGGACTTCAAGGTCGCCGGAACCAAGGAAGGCATCACAGCCATCCAGATGGACCTTAAAAACGACGGACTAACCCACGCAATCGTCAAGGAAGCAATTGATAGCACAAAGCAGGCACGCTTCCAGATTCTCGATGAAATCATGCTCCCCGTCATCGCCGAGCCACGCCGCGAGCTTGCCGCAAGCGCGCCGAAGATGATTCAGATGAAGATAAACCCCGACAAAATCCGCGAGGTCATCGGCTCCGGCGGCAAGGTCATCCAGAAAATCACAGCCGACACCGGCTGCAAAATCGACATCAACGACGAGGGCAACATCTACATCGCCTCCTGCGATATCGACGCCTGCCACGCCGCAAAACAAACCATCGAAAACATCGTTTTCGAGCCGGAAATCGGTCAGCTCTATTTCGGCAAGGTTATGCGCGTCATCCCCATCGGCGCCTTTGTCGAGCTTGTTCCCGGAAAGGACGGCATGTGCCACATCAAGGACCTTGAGTTCAAGCGCACCGAAAAGGTTGAGGATGTTCTAAACGTTGGCGACACCACCTGGGTAAAGGTCACCGCCGTTGACGAGCGCGGCAGAATAAACGTTTCTCGCAAGGACGCAATAAAAGAGCGCGAGGCTCTCGGTCTCACAGACTAAAAGCTCGCAGTTTTAAGCTAATATATGCTATAACATCCGGTTTCGGACATTTAGTCTATTAAAGGTCACGGCGCAAACGCGCCGGAGGACCAATTATATCAAGACCTAGCGGTCATGCTATAATAGAGCCTGCATGTTAGGCTCTGTAACGGGTCTGAAATGTACAAGCTTTCAGACCCGTTTTTTGTTTTCAGCAGGAGGGATTTCATGGCAAAATTTATCACAGCGCAAAATGCCGCAAGGCTCATCCCCGATGGCGCAACCATCGGCGTTTCCGGCATGGGACTTTCCGGCTGGGCTGAGGAGGTTGGCTCTGCAATTGCCGAAAATTTTCGTCAAACAGGTCATCCAAAGAACCTTTCGCTAAAACAGGGCTGCGACCTCGGCGATTTTGAAAACCGCGGCGTGGACCATCTTGGCGAGCCGGGTCTTGTAAAAAAATGGTGCAGCGGTCATGCAGCCTCTGCCACAAAGCTAATGGCGCAGGCGGCAGAAAACAAGATTGAATATCACTGCCTCCCCCAAGGCGCAATTGTAAATCTCTGGCGCGAAATCGGCGCAGGGCGCCCCGGGCTTCTCACAAAGGTCGGGCTTGGCACCTTTGCAGACCCCCGAATCTCCGGCGGTCGCATGAACTCCGCCGCAAAAGACACCCTTGTCGAGCTTGTGGATTTTCGGGGCGAGGAATATCTTTTCTATAAAGCTTTCAAGCTTGATGTTGCCATCCTCCGCGGCACAACCGCGGACGAGGCGGGAAACATCACCTATGAACACGAGAGCATGACAAACGAAGGCTTCCATGTTGCAAACGCCGCAAAGCGCAGCGGCGGAATCGTCATCGTTCAGGTGCGCCACCTCGCAAAATCAGGAACTCTAAACCCCCAAAACGTCCGCATCCCCGGCGTGATGGTGGACTATGTGGTCCAGGCAACCGATGTCAAAAATCATTGGCAGACCGAGGTTGGGCGCTACGACCCTGCCTTTTCCGGTCAGGTAAAAAAGCCCATGAGCGCCATAAAACCGCTCCCCTTTGACGAAAAAAAGATAATATGCCGCCGCTGTGCTATGGAGGTTCGGCGTGGCTTTATGATAAATCTCGGCGTTGGAATTCCTTCCTCTGTCGCAAAAGTTGTTGCAGAGGAAGGCTTCATCAGCGAGGTTTCGCTCTCCGGCGAAAGCGGCGTCATCGGCGGCGTGACCGCGCGACCAAACTGCGCCTACAACCCGGACGCCTATATTTCCCACAACGAAATGTTCGACTTCATCGATGGCGGCGGTCTTGACATGACCTGCCTCGGCATCGGCGAGATTGACCAGTTCGGAAACAACAACGTCAGCCGCCTTGGCAAAAAGCTCTCCGGTCCCGGCGGCTTCATAAACATAAGCACCTCCGCGCAAAAGGTCATTTTTTGCGGCGCTCTTCGCGGCAAGGCAGAGCTTCAGGTGGCAGACGGCGCGCTTAAAGTCTTAAAAGAAGGTCCCCTCCAGAAATTTGTAAGCGAGGTCGCGCAGATAACCTTTGCCGGCGCATATAAAAGAGCTGACCAAACGGTTTTATATATAACCGAGCGCTGCGTTTTCGAGCTTATCGACGGCAAAATGGTTCTAATCGAAATCGCGCCGGGGCTTGACCTTCAAAAAGACATTCTCGACCAAATCGGCTTCACCCCCGAAATTTCCCCCACGCTAAAACTCATGGACAAGGAAATTTTCCACGAAAACTGGGGCGGCTTAGGCAAATACATCTTGCAAAATTAAAAAAACGAGCGAAACGGAAAAACCGTTTCGCTCGTTTTATTTATTAAATTTTATTCCGGCAAAGGCATGTACCAGTAGGAGTTAAGCTTGTGCATATAGCACCTCGCGCCCCTTGGCATCTGTGTTGCCGCGTTGAAAACATTGTAATAATCCCCGGCGCCTGCCGCAATGCCCAGCGCACCGAAAACGCCAAGCACAGAGGACGGCACAAAGCAAAAAATCAAAAACGGCAAAAATCCAAACACCAAATTCGGAAGCAAACTCATAAAAATAAATCTTCCGCGGCTCATCGTCTCCGTTCCTGTGACAAAAAGCATCCCCTGCTTCAGGTTGGTGTAAAGATGCACCTCTCCCCGAAAGCAAACTGCGTGAAGCAGCTCATGCGGAACTGCTGCCAGCAGCGAAAAAAACGCCCCCACGCCAAAGCCCATAGCTCCGGCGCGGCGCCAGACAAAAAACATAAGCGGAATAACCACAGCAATCGCCGCAATGTTTATAAAAAGGGCAAAAACCTTCATGTTTTCAGCTTCTCTAAATTTCACAGCCCCCGGCATATGCTCGCCATGCGGCAATGTCTCCGCATCGCCGCTAAAGCGTCCTGCATATTTAATTCTCATATAAAAAAACCTTTTCGCGCAAATTAAAAGCTTATCGTGTCAGAAGCCGTGATACTCTCAAGCTCAACATCGCCATAAGCTCCACGATAGCTCCACAAAACTGAAACCTCCGTGCCTGTGCCTGCCGGTAGCGTAACCGTGTAGGAGGCTATGGGATTCACCACAAGCGAATCGCCCTCATACCTGACGCTCGCGCTAGAGAGCGTATAGTCCGTGCCGCCGATGGAAAGCGTGATGCTGTGCGGCAGGGCATCTGTGATAAAACTGTAGGAGCTGACGCCAATTTCCACCAAAAGGCTAACATTCCCATCAGACAGCGCTCGCGCCGTCCATGAAACAGCAAGGTTCAAGCTCGTGCCGGTGTTAGACGAAAAGCTTCCTGATGAAACCGTTGTAAGCGGTGTCACCGTGGGGCTTGGCGTGGATGTTGGTGTGGGTGTTGGCGTTTCCGGTGGGGGCGTTGGTAAGTCGCCTTGCGTCTCCTCCGGAGTGTCCGAGGGGGGGGCTGTTGGCTCCGCCGTGTTCACCTGCGAAACCGGCGTGGTCGTTGCATCCGCCTTTTTGTCCGACTCCGGAAGAAGGCGCACAATGCAAAGCACACTCGCAAATATTAAAAGAAGCACTAAAAGCAGCACATAAGCCGCGGATTTTTTCATCTGTCTATCCTCCGCTTGCCAAAAAATTGTGGCAGTTTTATTTACCCTTTAGTTTACCACTATATTCTCCATTCGGCAAGACAATAAAAATTAAATCTCTCCTCAAAAAAATCGCCGCACATAAGCCCTGCCCAACCCCTTCTCCCAAGCCCCCCTGTCCGCACTGCAAAAAAAATTTCACCACCCCCTTGACAAATATGTCAAGAGCGGTTATATTTATATCAAGCTTAGTTAATTAGTTAAGCAACTAACCACCCAACGCCCCATCGAAAGGAGGCAGACCCAAATGAAGCTGGACTTCAACTCGGAAAAGCCAATATTTCTGCAAATTTCCGACGGTATAGAGGACGCAATCCTCTCCGGCGCATTCCCAGAGGAGGGGCAAATCCCCTCAACAACCGATTTTTCAGTTATGTACAAAATAAACCCGGCAACAGCAAACAAAGGCATAAATCTTCTCGTCACCAAAGGCGTTGTGTATAAAAGGCGCGGCGTTGGCATGTTTGTCGCCGCAGGCGCGGCCGAAGCTCTTCGCCAGCAGCGGCGCGAGCATTTTATAGAAAGCTATGTTGACGAGCTAATCGCCGAAGCGCGGCGACTCGGACTAAGCTCTCGCGAGCTTATTGAAATGATAGAAGGAGGCTTTGAAAAATGAGCATAGAAATTAAAAACATCTCAAAAAATTTCGGCAGCGTGGCGGCGCTTTCTGATATAAGCCTAAGCTTTGAATCCGGCAAAATTTACGGACTTCTCGGCAGAAACGGCGCCGGAAAAAGCACGCTACTAAACATTCTGACCGGCAGAATCCTCGCAGACAAGGGCAGCCTCACGCTGGACGGCGAGCCGATTTTTGAAAACAACGCAGCCCTTTCAAAAATTTACCTCATGAGCGAAAAAACGCTCTATCCTGAAAACATGAAAATTCGCAACGCCTTCCGCTGGAGCGGCGAATTTTATCCCGGCTTCGACCTTGAATATGCAAACGCCGCTGCCGAAAAATTTTCTCTGAGCACCAAAAAGAAGGTGAAGGCGCTCTCAACCGGCTACACCTCCATCTTCAAGCTCATCCTGGCGCTTTCATCAAACGCACCTTATATAATCTTTGACGAGCCTGTTTTAGGGCTTGACGCAAACCACCGCGACATTTTCTACAAAATGCTCCTGCAAAAATATGCCGAAAATGCCTGCTGCGTCATAATTTCCACACATTTAATCGAGGAAATCTCCGCCCTCATCGAAAACGTCGCAATCATCAAAAGCGGCAGCCTTATAAAGCAGGAGAGCCGCGAGACGCTGCTTTCCGATGCCTTCTGCGTTTCCGGACTTTCAAGCCTTGTTGACAGCTTCGCAGCCGGACGGGACAAAATCGGCGAAGATCTCCTCGGCAGCCTAAAGGTCGCATACATCCGCGGAGAGCGCCCCGAGAGCGCACCCGAAGGTCTTGAAATCTCAACGATGGATTTGCAAAAGCTCTTCATCCATCTCACAAACACATAAGGGAGGACAGAGAAAATGAAAATTAAACCCACACTAAAATATCAGCTTCACGAAAATTTCAAAAGCCTTATCTATTTTTATTTATCGATTACTGCGGTAACCTCCATGCTCGGAATTTTTGCCATCTCAATGCTTTCCGGCAGCGGCGTTGTATCCATGACGCACGAGATTACATCTGCCATATATGTGTTCATATTGGCTCTGTGCAGCTTCAAGGAATATTTCCACTTTTTCGTGCAAAACGGCATTTCAAGAAAAACATTCTTCGTTTCAACGCTTATCTCCATGCTCATATCGGTTTTCGCAATAAGCATTATCGACCAAATTTTTTACTGCGCATCATTTTTCATAACTCGCGGCATCACAAACTACTCCGTGTTTTCCATTACGCATCTAAATACCGGAGATGTCTTTGTGTTCTCGCCCTCGGGCGTCGCTGCCTATTTTTGCGTCCTCCTCGCCATCTACAGCCTTGGAAGCTTTATGACCCTTGTTTTCTACAGGCTCCAAAAGCGTTGGAAATTCCTTGCCGCGGTTTCCATTCCGGTAGTTTTCTCCATCGTCCATCTCTCTTCAAATACCTCCACCCCTCTCGGAAATGCGCTCTATCGCCTTATCGTAGGTCTTGCAAGCTTTGCCACAAGCAGCGTTCCTGCCATGATAACCGTGGCACTTTCCGCCGCAGCCATTCTTTTGGCAGGCAGTTGGCTTTTGTCGCGCCGCGCGCCCGTAAAAGTCTAAAGCCAAAAATTCCGCTTCGTTTTTTCACGAAGCGGAATTTTTTTATGCGCTTTATTTAATTATAGCCGCCTATAAAATATCCTGATTATACACAGCCCTCTCGCCGCCGATAAATTTCGCCCTTGTCCGCGCCGCGATTACAGCCGCCGCACCAATTCGGTTATTCTCAAGCCGCACAGGAACCGCAACTTTTTTAAGATGCATCCCGATAATTGTTCCGCCGATGTCAAGCCCTGCATCCGCAAAAAGCTCCTCGACCACCACGGGATTTTCAAAATTTTCATAAGCCGCCGCCGCAAAAGCGCCGCCCGCCCCAGAAACCGGAACGGCGTTGCACACACAAATCCCCGGTGCCGCCGCGCGCTCTATCACAAGCGCACGGTTTAGATGCTCGCAGCACTGCGCAGAGAGAAAAACGCCGCGCTCGGCGCAGGCGCGCATAATCCCGGCAAAAATCGCCGCGGCTGCCGCCGTGCTTGAGCCCTTGCCAATCGCAGCTCCACAAGCCTCGCTTGACGAGCAGCCGACAACAAGAACCTGCCCTGGCGCAAGCCCTGCGCGCTCACAAATCTCCGCCGCGGCAGCATATGCCTGTTTTTGCATTGTATCATAAAGCTCCATAAAAATCCGCTCCTGAAATTTTGTAAATATTTTTTATTATACAGCATGTCAGCATAAAAAACCACAGTTGAGCAAAAATCTTATCTGTGCTAAAATAGCAAAAAGCTTAAATTGCGAAAGGAGCCAGCCATGCTCACAGTTTCACACGCCACCATGCAGGATCTTCAATATCTGCTCTCCACAGACGAGCATTTAACCCGGAGCGAGTGCGAGCTTAAAATTCGTGATAAGCGCTGCTACATTCTGCGCGAGGATGATAAATGCATTGGCGTCATGCGATATAATTTAATGTATGATTTTCTCCCCTTCCTTAGCCTAATCTATCTCGAAGCGCCCTATCGCAAAATCGGCCTCGGCAGCAAAGCCCTGCACCATTGGGAGCGCGAAATGCGCACACTCGGTCACAAAATGCTCATGACCTCCACCCAGACAAACGAACAGGCGCAGCATTTCTACCGCAAAATGGGCTATCGGGACATGGGCGCGATTGTTTTTGACATTCCGCCCTATGCCCAGCCGCCGGAAATGTTTTTTGGAAAATCGCTTTTATAGGCAAAAGCTGCCCCCTCGCTCTGTCTATTTGACTTTTTCAGCAAAGCGTGCTATCATAAGAAGTAATATCTTAAAAATTGGAGCGTGATTATCCCATCATGGATGATGACAGTATATTATCCTGCACCATAATAGTTCTCGTGCTGCTTGGACTTTCGGCATATTTTTCCCTTTGCGAAACGTCCTTTGCCAGCCTTAGCAAAACACGGCTCAAAGCCATTCAGGACCGCGGCGGAAAAAAGGCAAAAAACGTCACCTACGTCGCCGAAAATTTCAGCAAAACAATTACCACCCTGCTAATCGGAACAAACATCGTCACAATGGCTCTCGCCGCTTACATCACCGTTGTTGTAACGCGCCGCTGGGGCGTTGACGCCGTCACGATAAGCACGATTATAACAACCATCGCAGTATTTTTCCTCGCAGAAATACTGCCAAAAAGCATCGCAAAAAAGTACAGCGAGCGGTTTGCCCTTGCAACCGCTTCATCGCTGTGCTTTTTCATGCGCATTTTTGCCCCACTAAGCGCGCTTCTCGCAAAGTTTGGAAACTCCGTCGCCGCGCTCACAAAGGGCGACAGCGAAGTCTCCGTCACCGAGGACGAGCTTCGCGACATCGTAGAAATCATGACAGACGAAGGAAACCTCGACGCCGAGCAGGGCGAGCTGGTTCACAGCGCCCTAACCTTCGGCGAGGTCACAGTCGAGAGCGTTTTAACCTCACGCGTGGATTTGGACGCTGTGGACATAAAGTGGTCCCTTGACGAGGTTTTGTCATTTATAAAGGCAAAATCCCACAGCCGCCTTCCGGTTTACGAGGGCAGCATTGACAACATAATCGGCGTTTTGCAAATTCGCAAATATCTCCGCGCCTACCTAAAAAAGCGGCAGGCGCCCGACATGCGCGAACTTTTGGACGAAGCATATTTCGTCCATTCAAGCGCCTCTATCGACGACCTCTTGCCCGTTTTGTCAAGCCGCAAAACCTACATGGCAATCGTAACCGATAGCTACGGCGGCACTCGCGGCATCGTAACCGTTGAGGACATTTTGGAAGAGCTGGTCGGCGAAATTTGGGATGAGGACGATGTAATCATCGAAACCTGCATAAAAAACGAAGACGGCAGCTTCACCTTTGATGCCGCTGTGGACATTGAAACCGCCTTTAGCTTCATGGACTTTGAAGACCCGGACGAGTTTGATTTTGAGCACAAGCTCCTGGGAGAGTGGGCATATGAAAATTTTGAAAACATCCCCTCTCAGGGCGAGAGCTTCTCGTACAACGGTCTCACAATAACCCTCACGCAGATTGAAGCGCGCCGCATTATGAAGCTTCACATAGCGCTCCCAAAAGAGCAAGCGCCGGAAGGCGGTGAGGCGAAATGACAATTTATATAATCGCGGCTCTTGCCTGCATTGCGCTGTCGGCATTTTTCTCCGCTTCGGAAATGGCTTTTTCAAGTGCAAACCGTATGCGCCTTGAAAATCAGGCAGAGGACGGCTCAAAATCCGCAGCCGTTGCCGTTTCTATAATTGATAATTTTGACAACACCCTCTCCTCCATCCTAATCGGAAACAATTTTGTCAATATCACCCTCTCCTCATATGCCTCAATCATCGCCATCACCGGCTTCGGCGAGCAGTATACCTGGCTCGCATCGATAATTGCCACCGTTGCTGTTATCATCTTCGGCGAAACCCTGCCAAAAATCGTGGCAAAGAAAAATGCAAACCGCTACTCTCTCCGCTTCGCTTATATAATCCGCGCTCTGCGCCTTGCCCTGTTCCCGATTGTTTTTGTCGTTGTAAAGCTCACCCAGCTAATAACCTCCCCCATAAAAAGCGAGCGTGAGAGCTCCGCCCAGGACGCCGCCGTTGAAGAGCTTCAAACCATCATTGACATCGCCGAGGACGAAGCCGTAATCGACGAGGACCAGAGCGAACTTCTAAAAAGCGCCCTGGATTTTTCCGATATTTCCGCCTTTGAGGTCATGACCGCAAGGGTTGACGTTATCGCAATCGACATCGACGACGACTGGGACGACCTTCTCGAAACCATCGGCGCCTCCCCCTTCTCGCGCCTTCCGGTTTACGAGGGCAGCATTGACAACATAATCGGAATTTTATACCTAAACCATTTCTATAAAGCCCTGATAGACAGCGAAAAAATTGACATACGCCCCCTTCTCATAACCCCCTGTCACATCTACAAAACACAAAAGCTCCCCCATGTCCTCTCGCTTCTCAGAAAATCCAAAAGACAGCTTGCCGTCGTCACGGACGAATATGGCGGAACCCTCGGCATCATCAGCATGGAGGACGCGCTTGAGGAAATCGTCGGCGACATCTGGGACGAAACCGACACGATTGAAGCCGAAGTGGTCGAGCATCCCGGCGGCATTTTCGAGCTGGGCGGCGACATGGTTATCAGCGATTTTCTAGAGCTTCTCGGCATCAGCGAGAGCGATTTTGAAACCGACAGCGCCACCGTCGGTGGCTGGACCCTCGAAAAGTTCGACACCTACCCACAGGAGGGGCACAGCTTCTCATATGAAAATTTAACCGTTACCGTGCAAAAAATGGACGGCATGCGCGTTGAAAAGGTTCTCATAAAGTCGCAGCTCGCCCCGACAAGCGATTAACCACAAATCTCCCCCTGCCAAATGGCAGGGGGAGATTTTTTGATAAGACTTTTTAAGAAATCAGTCCTCATAAAGGTGCATATTGCTTGAATAGCAGAAATAGGTCGAGCCAAGGTAGGCATCATACAAATGCCAGTAAATTCCGCCCCCCTGCACCGAGTTGGATTGAAACACAACCGCCGGCTCATTTAGAACCCTCTCACCCTCCAAAAGCCGCTTCGCGCACAAAACGCACTCGAGCGAAGGNTTCAGGTTGTTGAAGAACGAGCTGCCACTTCCATAATACTGCCCCGGCGCTTCAACCACCTCGCGCACAGTGTCCGGAAATTCCGGCGACGCCACGCGGTTTAGGACAACCTCGCCCACAGCCATCTTCCATTCGTCCGAAAGCCAAGCGCTTCCAGCTTCTGCCTGAATCACCTTCGCGATAAGATAAAGGTCCTCAAAGCTCACCTTGGCATATTCCAGCCCCTCATCTTCAATTTTTTGGTTGCGAAAATTTTGCGCCTGGGTTCCCCTTTCGATGTTGCCCTCCATCGCGGCTTCAATCATAAGGGACATATAGTCCACGTTCGGCTCATAATCGGCAAACACCGTGTTTCCAAGCGAAGCCAGCGTCATCGCGGCAAGTGCCGCAGCTATAATTTTTTTCAAAACTGTTAATCCTCCTATGTGTTGTTTTGGAATTATAAACCAGTTTTAGAAAACTTATACTAAATTTCAAAATTTTCTTGCATAAAACCCCCAAAGCCTGCACATTTTAAGCAAAACAAGCTTGACAAGCCCCGACAGATTTGATAGAATACTCCTTGCTTAATAAATGGACGATTGGCGCAGCTGGTAGCGCATCCGCTTGACGTGCGGGAGGTCACAAGTTCGAGTCTTGTATCGTCCACCAAAACAACATAACCCGAACCATTTACCGATATCAGTCGGCGAAGGGTTCGGGTTTGTTCTTTCTCGGGATGATATTATTAAGCGCTATCACGCGGCATTGGAAAATTTCCAAATGTCGCGTCCCTTTATTTTCCACTACTTTTTCCCCCTGCAAGCGGTATCCTCATATCAATCCGCAATGCGCTCTCTTTCCCTTCCCTTTCAAATTTGCCCAGCTTCGTTTTTTGGCATTGTGCCAAAGCGCCTGTCGCGTCCGCGATGCCAATTTCCCGTCTGCGCAAGCTAGAACCTTACCCCGAGTCATTTCCCCGGCTTATCAATAAAATCTGTCCATATATGATATCAAAAGCGTATTGAAGATAAAAAACGCAGTCCCACACAGAAAACCATCTGAATTGGCTGGGTTTTTTATCATTTGTGGTTTTTCATACGGTCAAACCTCACCATCGGCAAAGTGCCGCTTGCGCTAAGCCCTATAAGTTTTCCGGTTTTGTATAAGCTCCGGCTTCTTCTGCCTCTTGTCAAAAAAACATGAGCATAATTCTAAAACAAAAGATTTTTAAGTGCGCGCAAAAAGCTCCATCTGGACATCTTTTGGCGAACATGGTATAGTAATTATGTGTCAAATCACGTTTTTCTGCGCCGCTTGCGCTTATGTGGTGTGGCATATATTAAAACGAGCAGGGGAAAAAGGAAGCAGGTGAGATGCCTGTGCGAGTTCGTCGCCGTAAGGCGTGTTTTTTCTTTCAGCAAGATAATCCGCAATTATCTTGAAGGTCATTGGTGCAATTGCGCGCCGAGAAGACGAAGGAATATCAAACGCCCAGCCGGAAAACTTTGCCCTTTAGGCAGCAAAAAACCGCGAAACTGGTAAGCTTGCCGCTCGATAAAATTTAATACTAAAAACTAAGGAGAAACTAAAATGAAAAAATCAAAATTCATTTTGCGGTTGCTTCTGGTTGTGCTGATTGCGGTAGGCACATTAACCGGGTGCAGCAACAAAAAAACCGGCGAAGAATTTTCGTTCACCTTTCAATCCGCTCCCGGCGAAGAGACCATTTGGCTCGAAACCGACTGGGACCTTACAACATCTGAAGCCGTTTTGGGCGATGCGCTTAGAGAAGCCGGAATTATCACCGAAGAAGGCTTAATTACCACCGTCAATGGTATCACCGCAGATTACAGCGCAGACGGCGCCTGGTGGGCTCTTCATATCGACGGCGAGATGTCTATGCAGGGTGTTGACGAGATAGAAATATCAGAGGGTGTGACCTATGCGTTCATCTACACGCAAGGTTAAGGACCTTTCGATATTCGCCATGCTTGCCACAATTATCCTCGTTTCACAAGTTGCTCTGGCAGCAATCCCCGGAGTACAGCTTGTCGGAATGCTAATCGCGTCGATTAGCGTTGCGTATAAAAAACGAGCGCTAATTCCGATTTATGCATTTGCGCTGCTGTTTTGCTTATACTGGGGGTTTTTCCCTTGGAATCTGCCTTATTTTTATATCTGGCTTCCGCTGTGGGGGCTTTTTATGCTTGCCGAAAAAGCTGCCCTGCCACCAAAAACGCGAAGGTTTGTATATGCCGCGCTTTGCAGCTTGTTTGGGCTGCTGTTCGGCGTTTTATATGCTCCGGCGCAAGCTTTGCTTTTCGGGCTAAACCTTGAGCAAACAGTAGCATGGGTTATCGCGGGAATTCCAACCTCTATTACCACCGCAGCAAGCAATTTTGCGGCAGGGCTATTGATAATTCCGCTATCGGATTTGATGAAAAAACTGGACAAGCACTCAGGAGGTGTTACTGCATGAATTTTGTTATGTCATACAGCGGCGGTAAGGACGGCGCGCTTGCCTTATACCGAATGCTTGCCGATGGTCACAAGCCTGTCGCTATTATCACTACCGTAAATGTTGAGCAAAATCGCTCATGGTTTCACGGCATACAGGAAGATTTGCTCAAATCCATTTCTGACAGCCTTAAAATCCCCTTAATTTCTTGCGCCTGTGTCCCGGGTGAGTACGCGGAAGCCTTCGAGACCGGGCTAATAAAAGCTCGCCAGTGGGGCGCCACCGCTTGTGCCTTTGGGGATATCGACCTTGGTGCCCACAGACAGTGGAACGAGGACCGGTGCAAAAACGCAGGCTTAACCTGCATACTGCCGCTCTGGAAGCAAAGCCGTGAAGACCTTGTGCGCGAAATGATTGACCTGGGGTTTAAGGCTCTAATCAAAATCGTGCAAAGCGATAAGCTTGATGAATCATTTTTAGGCAAGGATTTAACCATTCCGCTGATTGAAAAAATCAAACTAACCGGTTCTGATGTTTGTGGCGAAAATGGAGAATATCACACCTTCGTGTATGACGGACCTGTTTTTGCACATCCGGTAGCTTTTGAAAAGGGCAATGTAATTGACTTTGGTACGCACAAGGCTATCGACATTCGGCACAAAGCTTAGCTTCTGCACTATCTTAAACATATATCTGAAATTTACAAGGCGGTAAGACAAATGGCAATGGTGCTTTCTGGGATGATAGCGTGTGTGTGTTTGGCAATTGTGCCGCTTTTCATTCTCATTCTAAAAATGTACAAAAACGACCCTGGCAAGCGTTACACCGTTTTTGAATTCATGCCGGACCACAAGCTCATCGTTTGGACCGGCGTTCCGGTCACTTATGACATTTCTGACATTGACTATGTCAGCTTTTCCATGTTCTCACAGCGCGGAAATTATTCCGGCGTGTTTCGCATTGTAAAGCTAGGCGGCAAAAAAAGCCGCCCCTTCATGTTCGACTACAGCGCATACACCAAAAAAACCGTCTGGAAAAGCACCGAGCAAAACATCCAGCAGGTAACAGCCCAACTGGTGAGCGAGCTTCGCTCAAAAAACATTTCCTGCATCGTTAAATAGCAGCAAAAAGCGGACACACGAGGTGTCCGCTTTTTTTGCCGCTCTGCCAAGCACTGGCGCAAAGGCTTTTTTCTAAACCGTGGCGCTCTCGCGCCTTTCGTTTTTCTCCTTTATCGCCCGGGCGTTTGATAGCATGAGCTTCAGGCGGTTTTCCTGGTTCACCTTTGTCGCGCCTGCGTCATAGTCGATAGCCACAATGTTCACATCGGGATTTTTCTCTTTAATCGGCTTCATCATGCCCTTGCCACAGATGTGGTTTGGCAGACAGCCAAAGGGCTGGGTGCAAACAATGTTTTTAACCCCGGCTTCCGAAAGCTCCAGCATCTCGGCGGTGAGAAGCCAGCCCTCACCCATTTTCGTGCCGCGGTTTATATATCCATCGGCAAGGGAAACGGTTTTTTCAAAAGGCGTCATCGGCTCAAACGTGCCCTCTTTTATAATCGCGGCGCTTATATCATTTTTTCTTTTGCACAAATATCCATAGGCAGCCTTGTATATGTGGTGCGAATATTTGTTTCTGCCGTAAAGCCGAAAATCTTCAATGCTGTTGTAAACACAGTAGAGGAAAAAGTCCAAAAGCCCCGGAACAACAACCTCTGCCCCCTCGGAAACCAAAAACTCCTCAAGGTCGTTGTTTCCAAGCGGAGAATATTTCACATAAATCTCGCCGACAATGCCAACCTTCACCGTGTCCGTCATCTTTCTCGGAACTTTGGCAAAATCGGAAATTATCTCGGCATAGGTTTTTTTAATTTTGCGATAGCGCACCCTCGCGCCTGCGCCAAGCTGCTCGCCAAGGCGCCGTGTCCATTCGTCTGCCAGAGCCTGCGCCTGTCCCTTGTTTGTTTCATATGTCCGGCACTGATTCACAAGCGACATCAGTAAATCTCCGTACATAATGCCATAAACAATGCCCTTTATGAAAGAGAGCGAAAGCTTAACGCCCGGATGCTTCTCAAGCCCGGAAAAGCTGATGGAGATAACGGGAATATTCTCATATCCCGCTCTTTTAAGCGCCTTGCGCAGCAGGGAAATATAGTTTGAAGCGCGGCAACCGCCACCTGTTTGAAAATATATAAGCGCGATTTTGTCTGTATCATATCTCCCGGACTGTATCGCGTCCAAAAACTGCCCGATAACCAAAATGGCAGGGTAGCAGGTGTCATTGTGGACATAGCGAAGCCCCGTTTCCGCAATCTGAAGAGTCGGCTTTTTCTCCAAAACATCCACCTTGTAGCCATAGGTTCGCATAACGCTTGCGATAAGCTCAAAATGCATCGGAAGCATTGTGGGGATGAGAACTGTATAATCCTTTTTCATCTCTTCTGTAAAAGCTATGTAATCTGCCAAGGCACTCACTTCCTTATAAAACGCTAAAAAGCTGAATTTTCTCTACACCGCAGGAGCGCTCTCCCTCTCCTCCAGCGCACCCAAAAGGCTGCGAAGCCTAATCTTTACAGCACCCAAATTTGTAATTTCATCAATTTTAATCTGGGTGTAGTAATTTCCGCTCTCCTCCAAAATCACGCGGCACTCGTCGGTCGTAACCGCGTCCACGCCGCAGCCGAAGGAAACAAGCTGAACAAGCTCAGTGTCAGGATTGTTCGCGGCAAATCTTGCCGCTCTGTAAAGCCGCGCGTGATAGGTCCACTGGTTCAAAACCCGAACCTTTTGCACTGGCTCAAGATGGCAAACCGCGTCCTCGCTGACCACGACAAAGCCGAGGCTTGCGGCAAGCTTGTCTATGCCGTGCCCGATTTCAGGGTCGATGTGATAGGGTCTGCCGGCAAGAATCATAATGCGAAGATTTCGCTCTCTCGCAAAGGCGATAGCCCTCTCGCCCTCGGCACGAATCTGCGCCATATAGGCTTCATAAGCCTCAAATCCGGCTTTAACAGCGCGCGCAAGCTCGCCCTTTGAAACGCTCGGGTCTATCGTTTGCATGCAAGGAAGAAGCGTTTTTGTGAGCGCAGGGGCGCTGTTTATATTTAAGTAAGGATAGAAAAACCTCGCATCGCACAGACTTTCCATGTTGCCATTTAAAAGCTCGGCGTAATATGCAACAACGGGGCAGTTATAATGGTTCGCGCCTGCCTTCTCATCAATATTATATGTGAGGCTTGGATAAAATATGGTATCTGTTCCGGCTTCTAAAAGCTCCTCCATGTGCCCGTGCATAATCTTCGCGGGATAGCACGCCGTGTCCGAAGGAATCGAAAACTGCCCACGCTCATACGTTTCGCGCGTTGACGGCGCGGAAAAAACCGTTTCAAAACCAAGGCTTGTAAAAATCTCGTGCCAAAGCGGCGCAAGCTCATATGTCCCAAGCGCGAGCGGCAAACCAATTTTGCCGCGACCTCCGACCTTGCCCTTCAGAGAGGTCAGATAGTTTCGCTTCCATGCGTGAAGGTTCGGTGCCTCCTCCTCTGCCACGATACCGAGCGCCTTTTGGCACTGGTTTCCGAAAATGAAGCTTTTTCCGTCAGAAAAAGTGTTCACCGTCAGATGGCAGCGGTTTTCGCATTTTTTGCAAACCGCCGAGCGCGAGGTGTGGGCAAAGCCCTCAAGCTCCGCCAGCGACAAAAGCGAAGATTTTTCAAAGCGCATCGCATGAAGCGCCGCGCCGTAAGCCCCCATAAGCCCTGCAATGGACGGGCGGATGACCGCCGCGCCAAGCTCAAGCTCAAAGGCGCGAAGCACCGCATCGTTTAGAAATGTGCCGCCCTGCACAACGATGTTTTTGCCCATGTCCGCCGGAGAGGGGACGCGGATAACCTTGTAAATTGCGTTTTTAACAACACTCATAGAAAGCCCGGCAGAAATGTCCGCAACCGTTGCCCCGTCCTTTTGCGACTGCTTAACGGAGGAGTTCATAAAAACTGTGCAGCGCGAGCCAAGATTCACAGGCGCGCGGCTAGAGAGCCCGTATTTGGCAAACTCCGCAACGCCATAGCCCATCGACCTTGCAAAGGTTTCAATGAAAGAGCCGCAGCCGGAGGAGCAAGCCTCGTTTAGCATGATGGAATCTATCGCGCCCTCGCGAATTTTGAAGCATTTTATGTCCTGTCCGCCGATGTCGAGGATAAAGTCCACATCCGGCTGAAAATGCTTCGCCGCGGTATAATGCGCGATGGTTTCAACAAGCCCCTCGTCCGCGTGAAACGCGTTTTTGATAAGCTCCTCGCCATAGCCCGTTGTCGCCGCGCCGCAAATTTTAACGCGCTCGCCGCAGAGCCTGCGAATTTTCAAAAGCTCGGCGTGGATAACATTTGTTGGGTCGCCGCCGTTCGGGGCGTAAAAACTGTATAAAATGCGCCTGTCTTTTGAGATGAGAACCACCTTGGTCGTGGTGCTTCCGCTGTCTATGCCGAGCCAGGCTTCGCCCTCATAGGCTTTAATGTCAAGCTCCTCCACCGTTTCCCTTGCGTGGCGCGACAAAAACTCTTCATACTGCGCGTCGGTTTCAAAAAGCGGCGGCATGCGGTCTGTTCCGTGGGTCGGCGCCAAGGCGCCGTCCTCAAGCCGGGCTAAAAGGTCGTCAAACTCAATCGGCTCGCCCTTTTCGGCATAAAGCGCCGCGCCGAGCGCAACGGCAACCCTGCCATATTCCGGAAACACTGCGTCCTCATCGGAAAGCTTTAGGGTCTGCTTAAATCGGTCGCGCAGTCCCTGACAATAATAGAGCGGACCGCCGAGAAAAACCACCTTGCCGGAAATTTCCTTGCCCTGCGCAAGCCCTGCAATAGTTTGGTTTACAACCGCCTGATAGATGGAAGCGGCAATGTCCGCATGGCGAGCGCCTTGGTTTAGAAGCGGCTGGATATCTGTTTTTGCAAACACGCCGCAGCGCGACGCGATTGGGTAAATTCGCTCGTGTTTAAGGCTGACTTCATCAAGCTCGTTTGCCGACAAATTCAGCAAAACCGCCATCTGGTCGATAAAAGCGCCCGTTCCGCCGGCACAGGAGCCGTTCATGCGCTCGTCCATGCCGCCTTTGAAGAAAATGACCTTCGCATCCTCGCCGCCAAGCTCGATAACAACGCTCGTGTCGGGGAGCAACTTCTTTATAACCTCGCCCGTGGCATAAACCTCCTGTACAAAGGAAAGCTCTGCCCCCTGCGCAACGCCAAGCCCTGCCGAGCCGGAAATCGCAACGCAAAAAGCCTTGCCAGAGAGCAAGTGCGCCGCTTCGCGCACCATCTCGGCAGTTTTCGAGCGAACCTGCGAAAAATGGCGCTCATATTTTTCATATAAAATGTCCGAACCGTTTGTTAAAACGAGCTTCGCCGTGGTAGAGCCTATGTCAATGCCAAGCGATAGTTTTTCAGTTGCCATAAAGTTTTCCACCTCGGATTATTTTTTGTTGCCAAAAAACCTTGGCTCGGTGCCGTGAACAAGTCTTTTAATGTTCTCCCGGTGCATAAAGCTCACAAGGCAGGGCAAAAAAATCATAAAAGCCGCCTGCGGCATTTTGAACCCGTTAATCGCAAGATATGTAACCGGAAGCGCGGCAACCGCAATGATAGAGCCAAGCGAAACAATTTTGCTTATCATAACAATAACGATAAAAAGCGGAAACGAAACGAGCGCAATTCGCCAGTCCACACAAAGCGCAATCGCAAGGCAAACAGAAATTCCCTTTCCGCCCTTAAAACCAAAATAAACCGGGAAGCAGTGACCCATGATAGCGCCGCAAAGTCCGGCTGTAAGCCCCACCTCGCCGTATATCAAATGTCCGATAATCGCCGCGAAAACCGTTTTCAGCACATCGCCGAAAAGAGTAAAAATTCCAGCCTTCATGCCAAAGGTTCGCGCAACATTCGTCGCACCGGCATTTCCCGAACCCTGACTGCGAACATCGCGGCGGTATTTAACCTTTGTCAAAATAACACCCATGCTCACCGAGCCGAGCAAATAACCGATAACCGCCGATAAAATCGCTAAAACAATCTGCATTTTTTCCATTTCTCCCTATACAATACATATATAAATTCTTTAAGATATCAACACCTGACATTATACCTTAAAATTGCACAAAAGTCTTTAACAAAATTTTATGAAATAATAAATCTTAACACGATTTTTATGTAGAAAAATTCTTTCATTGAAGCTCTGCCGCAAAGGCAGCAAAGCCACCATGCCTTCGCATGGTGGCTTTGCTATCAGTTTCCGCATTCAATGCTGATTTCGTTGAAGATTTTTAAGATGTCCTCGGTTTTCATAGAAGACTTTTCCGCGCCGGATTTGTCAAGCACGGTTTTGCCCTTGTCCATCATCAAAAGCCGCGAGCCATACTGCACAGCATGGCGCAAATTGTGCGTTACCATGATGGCTGTGAGATTTTTCTCGCGCACTACGCGCCCTGTCAGCTCCATGATAATCTCTGCCGTGTGGGGGTCAAGCGCGGCAGTGTGCTCATCGAGAATCAGAAATTTAAGCGGCGTCATCGTTGCCATGATAAGCGCGACAGACTGCCGCTGTCCGCCGGAGAGCGCGCCAACGCGAACCTCCAACTTATCCTCAAGTCCAAGCCCCAGAATGGAAAGCTGCTCTTTATAAAAATCGCATCTTTTGCGGTTTATGCCAAAGGACAGCCCAAAGCGCTTTCCCTTGTTGTCGGCAAGGGACATGTTCTCCAAAATTGTCATATTCGGGCAGGTGCCAAAGGACGGGTTTTGATAAACCCTGCCAATGTCGATATATCGCCGATGTTCGCGCACCTTCGTGAGGCTGCGCCCGGAGATTAAAACCTCGCCGCTGTCAATTGGAATTGTTCCGCAGATTATGTTGAGAATACTGGTTTTTCCGCTTCCGTTAGAGCCGACGACAGACACAAATTCGCCGTCCTTTATGGCAAGGGAAAAATCCTCAAAAATGCACATTTCGTTGACGGTGCCGGGGTTATAGGTTTTTGTGATATTACAAAGCTCAAGCATCGCCGCGCGCACCACCCTTCTGGAAGTTTCCGATAACCAAAATAACAAGAAACAGCACTGCCATTATAAGCTTCAAAAGATTCGGCGGCAGACCTGCGCTCAGCGCAAGCTGTATGCAGCATTTGTAAATGATGCTTCCGACAGCAACCATCGTCGTGCCCCTTACAAACGACATTCTCTTAAAAAGCGTCGTTCCGATTATAACCGTTGCAAGACCAAAAACCACCTGCCCGGTTCCCATTGTGCTGGAAAATGCCCTCTGCTCCTGGCACACCAGCGCGCCGGCAAGCGCAACGAGCGCGTTTGCGATGACAAGCCCCAAAATTTTCATGCGCCCCTTGTCCCTCGCGAGGGTTGTGACAATTGTTGCATTGTCGCCCGTCGCGCGAAGGAGCAGACCATTTTTGGTCTTGAAATACCAGTCCAAAATAAGCTTGCACAAAATTGCAACGATAAGCGCAACGATGAACTTTCTCCAAATAAGGCTGAAGCTGCCGAAAACTGCCATTGTCGGCGCGGCGGTGAATATAGTTTCCGTTGCCCTCGCGACAGGAAGGTTTGAGCCGGCAATTTGAAGGTTTATCGAAAAAAGCGCCGTCATCGTGATAATTCCTGCCAAAAGGTCGCGAACGCGAAACTTCACATGAATAATCCCCGTTATAAGCCCTGCAAGCGCGCCAACGCCGGCCGCGGCAAAAAGCGTGAGAAAGGGGTTTGCTCCGTGCAAAAGCAGCACCGCCGTGACAGCCGCGCCAAGGGGGAAGCTGCCGTCCACCGTGAGGTCCGGAAAATCCAGAATTTTATATGTAATAAAAACTCCATATGACAGCACCGCATATAAAAGTCCCTGTGTAATTGTGGAAACCAGCAGCTCAAGCATTTTGTTACACTCCTATAATTAAAAGCCGTATCGGGGCGGAAGTTTTCCGCCCCGTGTTTTTCGTTTTTTTACTTGCTCGTGTCAAGCGCACTTGAAATGATATCAGCGGAAACCTCAAGCCCCAACTCCTCAAGCGCTTCGGAATTTATATACATGCTATACTGGGAAATCGTTTCAAAGGGAATTTCATCAACCGTTTTCTCTCCGGTCAAAATTCTAGCTGCCATCATTCCCGCCTGACTGCCAAGGACATAATAGTCGATGCCGACAGACGCAACACAGCCAATTTTAACCTGCTCAATCTCGCTTCCGTAAACCGGAATGCCAGCCTCGTTCGTTTTCTCTAAAATGGACGCGAGAACGCCGACAACATTATTATCCGTCAAATTTGAAAAACAGTCAACCCCCTGGTTTATAAGCGCATCCACCGCAAGCGTAACCTCGCTCTGCGCCGTGATGCCGTAGGCTGCGATGGTAAAGCCATATTCGCCCGCCTTTTCCTCATACTCCGCAATCGCGGAAACGCTGTTCGGCTCACTGAGAGTGTAAATTATGCCGATTGTCGTCGCCTCCGGCTGCATGTCGCGAATTAGCGCAAGCTGACCTTCAACGGCAAGCTTGTCGGAAACGCCGGTGATTCCGCCATCTGCAAGCCCGGCAGCAACGGGGTCAGTAACGGCAACATATACAACCGGAATGTCCTTGTCCTCCGCCGCAGCGTAGCAAGACATGGCAGAGGGTGTTGCAATGCCGCACATGAGCGCAACATTGTTTGCCGAGAAGTTTTGACCGATTTGGATGTTTATGTTGTCGTCAAATCCGGCGTTTTGATATTCTATGATAAAATCCTCGCCCTCTGTAAGCCCGGCAGCGGAAAGCCCTGCAATAAATCCCTCGCGGCAATTGTCAAGCGAGGGATGCTCGCCATATTGGTTGATGCCGATAACGGGAATTTTTGTGTCGGTCGGGGTATTGTCCTCGGTTTTCGCGCCGCAGGCGGCAAGGGACAGCACAAGCGCTGCCGCAAGAAGTGCAGATGCAAACTTTTTCATAATTATATTCTCCTTTTAATTTTGTATAAATTTTTAATTTGATGGCTCAGAAGAAATTTTAGATCTTCGCCATCGCTTTGTGTATAGCTTCATTTTCATTTTACCTCGCTTTTTAAAAAACAAAAAAGCCCCGTTCCATAGAATTTTCTCTATGGGACAAGACTGTAAAATATCCTGCGGTACCACCCAAATTGACGCCAAAGCGCCCACCTCAACGCGCACTGTCATGCGCTGCCAAAATAACGGCTTGACGAAACCGTCGGTTACTACTCGCCCCTAGAAAGCTTTCGACCGCCCTCATAAGTCCATTCACCAAAAGCTGGGCTGCCGCATTTCCACCATCTAGCGACTCTCTAAAAGCTTTGCGTAAAGGTTACTAATCTTAATCACAGGTTTTTCTTTTTTGATTAAAAGCATTGTATACCCATCGCTGCCGCTTGTCAAGACTTTTTTTGGTCAAAAATTTTCGTTGACAAAGGATTTGATTTTTATTATAATTCATTCATAATTTTATATCGCCCAAAAGCAATGACGAGGAGGGGCGCGCGCAAGACGTTTTCAGAGAGCCGGCTGTTTGGTGAAAAGCCGGAAGCATCTACGCCATGCTCTATGACCTCCGAGCTGAGAATTCGAGTGCGGAAAATTTTTTCGTTGTAGGGTTTCTCCGAGAATGCTGCGTGAGTGCAAAGGGGTTGTCAGACCCTAAAGGTGGCGCCTTCACAATAAGTTGGCGCAATTTGAGTGGTACCGCGGATAATCTATCCGTCTCAAAGCAGGATTTGCTTTGAGGCGGTTTTTTTGTTTTTGGGAAAAATTTTTCGCCTGTCCATTTTGCGGACAAAAATCAAAAATGTGAGCTAATAAAAGGAGATGCAACCATGAGCGACCTAAGCCTTGGCACCAAATGCGTACAAAGCGGTTATACCCCCACAAATGGCGAGCCGCGCCAAATCCCCATCATCCAAAGCACTACCTTCAAATATGACTCCAGCGAGCAGATGGGTCGGCTTTTCGACCTTGAAGCCTCCGGCTATTTCTATTCGCGGCTTCAAAACCCCACAAACGACCATGTAGCCGCAAAAATTGCCGCGCTTGAAGGCGGCACTGCCGCCATGCTGACCTCAAGCGGTCAGGCGGCAAACTTCTACGCCGTTTTCAGCCTTGCCACCTGCGGCGACCATGTCATCTCCTCCTCCACGATTTATGGCGGAACCTACAACCTCTTCGCCATCACGATGAAGCGCATGGGCGTTGATTTCACCTTCATCTCTCCCGACTGCACGCAGGAGGAGCTGGATGCCGCCTTTCGCCCAAACACAAAAGCGCTTTTCGGCGAAACCATCGCAAACCCTGCTCTGTCCGTCCTCGACATCGAAAAATTCGCAAAAGCGGCACATTGCCACGGCGTGCCCCTAATCGTTGACAACACCTTCGCAACCCCCATAAACTGCCGCCCGTTTGAGTGGGGCGCCGACATCGTCACCCACTCCACCACAAAATATATGGACGGTCACGGCGCTGCCCTCGGCGGCTGCATCGTCGATTCCGGGCGCTTCGACTGGACAGCGCACCCCGACCGCTTCCCCGGTCTTTGCGCCCCAGACGAGAGCTATCACGGCGTAATCTATGCCGAGCGCTTTGGTCTTGCCGGAGCTTTTATCACAAAGGCAACCGTTCAGCTAATGCGCGACCTTGGCTCCTGCCAGTCGCCGCAAAACGCGTTTTTGCTGAATTTGGGACTGGAAAGTCTGCATCTGCGCGTGGCGCGTCACTGCGAAAACGCTCTGGCAGTCGCCCAGTTTTTGCAGAGCCACCCCAAAATCTCATGGGTTAAATATTGCTCTCTTCCCGGCGATAAATATTATGCTCTGGCGCAGAAATATCTGCGCGGCGGCTCCTGCGGCGTCGTTTCCTTCGGCATCCGCGGCGGTCGCGCCCCGGCAGAAACCTTCATGGGCGCCCTTCGCATCGCCGCGATAGAAACCCACGTTGCCGACGCTCGCACCTGCTGCCTGCACCCGGCAAGCGCAACCCACCGCCAGATGAACGACGATGAACTGGAAGCCGCGGGCGTTTCTGCCGATTTGGTGCGCTATTCCTGCGGAATCGAGGATGCGCAGGATTTGATAGCCGACATCGCCGCAGCGCTTGAAAAAATTTAGTTAAAAGGAGCAAAAAGTCATGCCGATAAAAATTCCAAATTCCCTTCCGGCTGTTAAAACCCTGCACGAGGAAAACATTTTCGTAATGGACGACGAGCGCGCCGCAATGCAGGACATTCGTCCGCTTCGCATTTTGCTGCTAAACCTCATGCCAAAAAAGATTGAAACCGAAACCCAGCTCTCCCGTCTTCTCGGAAACACTCCGCTTCAAATTGAACTTGAGCTAATCTGCACAAGCTCCCACCAGCCGGCAAACACCCCCGCCGAGCACATGCTCGCCTTTTACAAGCACTTTGAAGATGTGAAGACCGAGCGCTTTGATGGCATGATAATAACCGGTGCGCCGGTTGAAACCCTTCCCTTTGAAGACGTGGACTATTGGGAGGAGCTTTGCGAAATCATGGCGTGGAGCAAAACCCATGTCTACAGCACCTTCCACATCTGCTGGGGCGCACAGGCAGGGCTTTTTTATCACCACGGCGTTCCAAAGCGCCCACTTTCGGAGAAAATGTTCGGCGTTTTTCCGCACGAGGTTGAAACCCGTCGCTCCATGCTCTTTCGCGGCTTTGACGATAGCTTTATGGTTCCCCATTCGCGCCACACAACCGTTGACAGGCACGAGCTTGAAAAGGTTCCCGAGCTTCAAATTCTCGCCTCGTCCAAGGAAGCCGGAGTTTACGCCGCCGCAACAAAAGGCGGCAGACAAATTTTCATCATGGGTCACTCCGAATATGACGCGAGAACTCTGGAGTCCGAATATTTCCGCGACAAAACGCTGGAGCGCCCAATAAGCATCCCAAAAAACTACTACCCGGAGGACGACGACAGCCGCACCCCCACCATGAGCTGGCGCGCCCACGCAAACCTTTTATATAGCAACTGGCTCAACTATTTCGTCTATCAGGACACACCCTATGATTTAAGCAGGCTCGCAGAGCTTGGTAAATAAGCAAAAAGGGGGGCGCTCGGCGCCTTCCTTTTTCTTTGTGTCAGACATTTGCTTTTTTGCGCGTCTTGCTATAAAATATAAAAAGCTAAGCAAATGTACAAAGGAGGTGCAAGGGCTTTGACCGATAAATATGGCAGGCGGTTTGAATATCTGCGAGTTTCCGTGACAGACCGCTGCAACTATCGCTGCATCTACTGCATGCCCGAGAGCGGCGTTTCAAAGCTTTGCCACGCCGACACCCTCTCCTTCGAGGAAATCGAGGAAATTGTCCGCGAATGCGTCAGTCTTGGCGTTAAAAAAGTCCGCATAACAGGCGGCGAGCCGCTGGTGCGCCGCGGCATAACAGCCTTGTGCAAAGCCCTCTCGGCAATAGAAGGGCTGGACGAGCTAACGATGACCACAAACGCCTCCCTCCTCGCGCCCATGGCGCAGGAGCTTAAAAACGCCGGAATCGACCGCATAAACATAAGCCTTGACACCCTGCGCCCCGACCGCTTCGCACAGCTCACCCGAAACGGCACGCTCTGCGATGTGCTCTCTGGAATCCGCGCCGCACTGGCTGCCGGCATGACCCCGGTAAAATTAAACACCGTTCTAATCGGCGGTTTTAACGATGATGAGATAGAAGATTTAGTAAATTTAACAATGAGCTACCCCATCCACATACGCTTTATCGAGCTTATGCCAATTGGTCACGCTCTGGAGTTTGGGAAGGGCGCGTTTTTACCCGTCTCAGAAGTTTTGGAGCGCGTTCCTGCCCTCGTGCCGGAGCCTTCTGAAAAAGGCTCGGTTGCCAAAAGCTTCGCCCTGCCGGGCGCTGTTGGCAAGGTCGGGCTGATAAGCCCCCTGAGCAACCATTTTTGCGGCGAATGCGACCGCCTGCGCCTCACCTCCGACGGAAAGATAAAGCCCTGCCTGCACTCGCCGCACGAGGTTTTGGTGCGCGGTCTGCACGGCGGCGCACTTCGGGAGGCTCTCTCCGGCGCACTTTTTCTAAAACCACAACGGCATGTGGAGCTGTCGCAC
>JGI994J12354_10000458_pt1 | contig 40839 bp, 51 predicted proteins | sample IntmicLarv3ML3BL_FD_12354 | JGI IMG/M metagenome (IMG submission 12354) | reverse complement strand
TGGTATCAGACCACAGCCGCAGAGGCTCAATACATTGAGAACTCTGACAACATCATCGTTGGCTCCGATGGCACGATTGTAATTGATGGTGCAGGTCTGGTTTCTTCCGGCCCCCTCTCTGTTGTGGAGGTTCCTGTCGGAGAATACCCTGATGCATGGGGCAAGACCACAGACATTGCGATTGCGCAAAACAGCGTATTTCCAAATGTGCTCTCACCCACCACTCAGATGACAGGAGTTGTTGGCCCCGCCATCTACCAGCCAGGTGTGATTGCATCCGGTGCACTGCCAACTGGTGTGCAGACTATCTGGGGCTATACTTTCGCAAGCCCTGCTGCAGATAACTACATGCCCAAGATGTATGATAATGGTGCTATTGGCCGCATCAAAATCGCAAGCATTGGCGTGAACTCCTACATTTTTGATGGTACAACTCAAAACAACATGAATAAGGGCGTCACTCGCTTTACCTGTACCTCGGGCTGGGGCGGCAATGTTGCATTCGCTGCTCACAATAATCCCAAGAGTTGGGCTCCCTTTGCCTATCTCTATAAAGTACAGCTTGGTGACGTGATTACCTACGAGACTGTGTATGGTACAGCTACCTATGTTGTGTCTGATATCAGCACCGTGGCAACGACTGACACCTCTGGACTGCTTCAGAATGGCACTAACAAGCTGACGCTGTATACCTGCAAGGAAGGTCAGCCTGATGTTAAGCTGAAGGTTGTTGCATACCAGATCTAATTTGTGCAATAGAAGAGGCTGCTCTGAGTTTTTCAGGGCAGCCCTTTTTTAGAAAGGATGATGTTATTTGAACATTTTTGAAGAGCGGGAAGCTATACTGGACATTGTTGATGGTTCGAGAGAAGTCTTGGGAGCCATCCACGATGTTCTTGCTGAAGATGGGCTTACAGTGAAAGCCTATGCTAAGGTTTTTTCCTTTTTGCATTATGTCTATGCGGCAGATGAGGACAAGATTTCGTATTCTAGTCGGAATAAGACATGGATGAAAGGCGATGAGGCAATTTCAGATATTCGCCTGTTCGGAGTGTTAGGGCAAGCTTGCGATGTGATTTACCAATATGTTGAGCATAGTTGGAGGTCTTCTGTTTTTTCGTCATGGATGTCGCAAAAGGAGCTGGAGAAAGCTTTAGCTCAAATGAAAAATCAGGAGAGTATTACTGAGGCAAGCAAGATTATTAAAATTGCCATGACACTAATGCCGGTTTCCAACGAAGATTCTGATGGATTTGGATGGGAAGGTACTCCAATTACAGATTAGGCTTTAGGAAATATAAGTCATAGCGCTTTTATAAGTGCTATGACTTTTTCTCATTTCTTGCAATGAAAAATATTGCAGTAAAAACAGGAAGCGTGTAAAATGATATAAGGCGAAACACTATGAAGGGGAGAAACTATTATGCTAAAGAAAATAGCAGCAGTCTTTATATCACTTTTACTTCTTGTGTCGGTTGCACAAGCACATTCAGGGCGAACAGATAGCAGTGGAGGGCACAGAGATAACCAAAACGCCAGTGGATTAGGGAGCTATCATTATCATCATGGGTATGGCCCACACCTCCATCCGGGCGGGATTTGTCCTTATACTGCAATCAAAGTCAGTTCCATCAAGGTTGAAACTTCGCAAACAGAGGTATTTGTGGGTGATAAAGTCAAATTAACAGCAACAATTTCCCCTTCGAATGCTTCCTACAAGGTCAATGATTGGAGCAGCTCGGATGAGAGTATTGCTACTGTAAACAATGGAACTGTCACCACGCTTCGACCAGGCAGCGTCACAATCACAGCAACAAGCGCTGATGGAAAAAGGGGACGCATCACGATTGTTATTCAAGAGATTGCAGTTGAAGAGATTGTGGTTTCATCTAAAACAATCAAAATCGAACTTGGAGAATCTATTCAAATCGAGGCTCAAGTTCTTCCGCAAAATGCAACGAATAAGACACTGCAGTACACCATAGGAGATGCTGCCGTTATTTCTTCCACTGATACATCCATTGCCGACCTCAGTAAAAGTAGTTTTATTGGTTCAAACGTGGGTGAAACTGAGATAGTCTTACAGTCAGGGAGCGGCGTCTCTAAAATTATAACAGTACAAGTTATTGCGAAACAGGTGAAATCGGTTGAACTTATAGTTCCTTTTGAAACAATTGTTGTTGGACAGTCCAAGGAATTGAGTGCAAATGTTTTCCCTGAGGATGCGGCAGATAAGACGCTTGCATGGAGTTCTTCCAATAATGGAATCGCAAAGGTTTCTCCTGAGGGTGTAGTGACTGCAATTAGCGAAGGAATGTCGGAGATAACCGCAAAGGCGTCAAATGGAATCAGCACAACAGTCAGCGTAGAAACCTCTATTATCCCGATAAGCAAAGTAGAGCTATCAGTAGAAATGCTCGAAATGGACCCTTCGGAAGAGATCGAGCTAACATGGGAGATTTTCCCGAGCGATGCGACGTATCATGATGTTGAGATATATTCGAAGGATGAGGAAATTGCTACAGTATCTTCGGAGGGTGTTATTACAGCAGTGAAGGCTGGAGAAACTGTAGTGATATTGCAGACACATGATGGAGAACAATATGAAGTGCCTGTCAAGGTAAAGGGTAGTGCTGCTGGGGGCGCTATTGTGGCAGTGGTGGGAGCGGGAGCTGCGGCTCTTGTGACATACCGAAAGAAGAAGGGCAACAAACAATAAATACAAAAAGAGCAGGCAATGCCTGCTCTTTTGCTATGTGTGTTATTTTTCTACCCCATTGGCCAATTGTTTCAGAGACAGCTGATGTGCTCTTGCGATATCATCTGGAGCTGGCCCATGGCCTTCAATCCAGATTGCATATTCGCCAGAGGTTAGTCCCAGAAATTCTGAGAGGCTGTTGCCCGTATCGTTGCTATGCCAGTGTTCAATGTAATCATCGAGGTCACTAGGCTTCGCCTTGCCGCATAGACAATCGGCCATATATGAGTTTTTCATAAGTGCGCTCCTTCTTGTATATATTTCTTTTTGAGAATGCTACTGGCTATGAACGACAGGATTCGAGCATATCTCGCACATCCATGAGAATAATGCCGAGATGATTTTCCCCGCCTTTGCGGGTATCCATGCCCCAGAAAGTATCGCCCCATGTATTTCCTTCAATCAAAGTTGCATCTTTTGTTGTGAGAAGCTTTTCAATGAGGGATGGGTTTGAGTGGAATTTCCTGAAAATAAGCTGCTTCATGATAGGAAGTTTGACCTGCTCCCAATCCCTCCGAAGCTGTACTTTCCGTCCCTGCTGCTTTGCGCTGTAGGGACTTGAACTGGAAAAAAGCTCCTTTCGTTCCGAGAGGTCGAGCGTCTTAGCCGCCTGAAAGGCATTCTCGACAGTAAGGTAGGTCTCTCCTTCGCAGATGATAGGGGAAGCATACATATTGCTGAGAAAGGCATGCTCGCCTCTAAAAGATGAAATCATTTTTTGGCTCATTGTTTTTCCTCCTTTTTTACCACTTAGCGTGATATTGGCATGTAAATTGAGATTTACCACATAGGCAATCGGTCATGTACGAGTTTTCCATAGTACACTCCCTTTCGCCTAATCTTGCTTGAACTTAAATGTGTAGTCATCTATGTCGAATTCAATGTATGCACCTTCATTATATATTCCATACGTATCACCCTCGATAAAGTATTCGTATGAAAATCTGCCAAGTGTGTCTTTTAGTTTTCCTAAGCCCTCTACGATATGATTGTATTTGTCTAGCGCTGTTTCATACGCTTTGTTGAAGTGTGCTTCAGCTTCTTCCCTTGATATAAAGCAGTTGCGTCCAGCTCCATATAGTTGTATTTCTTTTAGCATAAAGTTGTTTTCGCCATTCGATTGGTTTTCGTATTTATAATACGTCTTTTTCTCTCGCATTGTTATCACCTCTTTTTTTATGTCGTTGAGGAAAGTGCACACCTCTGAAAAATGCAATTATTTTGACTCATTTTTTTACCATGCAGCACCGAGCTCATACTTGCGGATAATTCCATGATATACGAATTCTGCAAGAGAGTTCACATCAGCAAGAGTGCTGCAGTTTATTGTGCTATTGACATGAGAGTTGAGATTTACAAAAACTCTCTCATCATGCGCCAAACGCTGAGCAACGGCATCTTCGCTGTCACCTCGATTTTTCATGCGCTGCGAAAGAACTTCTGCAGGTGCAGACAGTCCAATGGCAACAATGCCCTTGGGGCCGGTATAATGCTCCTTGATGTACTGGATTCCTGCCAAGTCGACAACATAAACGTCATGCTCCTCAAGCTGATTTGCTGTTGTCCCGTAGCGATGGCCGTCGAAAACTGTTCCGGCGAAGATAGGGCCGAGGTCATTGAACTCATCTCTCGACAAAAATACATGCCCAGTTTCGCCTTCGTGGCGAGGAGGGCGGTCGGTGTATGAGAAAAGCTGCTTGAGATTGTGTGTTTCGCAGAGCTTGTTGGCGACAGAGGTTTTTCCAACGCCAGAAGGGCCTGTAATTAAGTATAGATTCTTCATTTTTCTCTCCTTTTTATGATTTGTTTATTATATGCAAAGAAGCGATTACAAAAATTTTTCCTGTTAATCCTTGCTTTTTCAAATTTCACGGACTATATTTACTGTAGAGGGGTGAAATACACCCATTAAAGAAAGACGAGGTTTTCTGATGAGAAAATTGTACTGTACGCCCAATGCATATAGCTTTATCACAAAGCGTTTTGAGGCCGCAGAGAATGAGGCTGACAAGGCTAAATATAGAGAGTGGCTTGATACCCACGAGGCAATTGTTCATGAGCGAATCCCCTGCACGCAGGAAGCATGGGATGCAATGTCCGAGGATGAGCGGAGTGAACACATGATTGCACTGCCGGAAGGGATTGCATGTACCCAAGTCGAGTGGGACCTCATGGCATCCAGCAAGAAAACACGTTTACGTATGGCAGAGCATGGTGAAACAAGGGCAATTCCTGGCACGGTTGCTGCTGAATGCGCACCTGGTAATCGAGAAGCAGCTGCAAATTACCAGAGATGGCTGGATACTCATTTCCTTATTGAGAAATGGGTAGAGGAACGAACTTAAAAGAGCAAAAGAGCAGAGACATATGTCTCTGCTCTTTCTTTACGCTTGGGAAACCTCAGGAATTTCACTGATACAGCTGGTGAACTTTCCATCTTCAAAAACCTTCACTACTTGATTATCCTTCTGTACAAACACAGAGTCCTTTCGCTGAAGAACCGTTCTGACATGGATGAAAGAGAAGCCAGCTTCCACAATGAGGATGACGGGACAGTTCTCATACACGATGGCAGTGGCGGTGTTGCCGCTTTCAGCGTAGGGAACAATGTTCTTGTCATCATCCATGAAGATCGCAGCATCTGTTACAGCAGTGGCTAATAATGGGTGTTTCTCGAGCAATCCAAGGATTGTTTCCATTAGCATGGTGGGAGAAAGCGTAGAACGTTCCTTCACCCGGTTGATAGCGTGTCCACCGATAACGATAGTATAGTCTCTGCCATCAATCTTCTTTGAGCCGAGCATGAGGTTCTTGGGGTCATTTTCGTGCTCTTCCTTGAGTCTCATGAAAAAGCCAGATTGGGTGAGGCGGGACTCGTTGAGGGTCAGGAAATGTGTGAGCTTCTGATGGTCAGCGTTGTTGATGTACATGATGATGCGCTCCTTCAAAAATATGTAGTTTGGTATAAGCGAATATGTATATTGTGGTGAAATAGTGAAAACACAGAGGAACCTTCCCCTGCGTTTTTGTGTTGAGCAGTAAGTATAGGATTTAGGGAAGAAGTTGAGAGTTAGCGCTTCTTTTTAAATTTAGCTTTGTTGTGAATGAGGGCGACGACTATAACGATGGCAGCGATAATAAGCGCAAGAGAAAGCGAAATCCAGAGCGGTGCCAGTACCCATACCCAACTCCAATCAATAAGATTGGTGAGCTTCAGTGTAATGAAAATGAGTGTAAGAGCGCCGCAAAAACCGATGCCACCGCTTTTAGTATTGCTGTTTCTGTTGCTTTCCATTTTTAAAACCTCTTTCAATATGTAATTTATCCTGTGATGTTATGTATGCCTAGATTTTTTACCCCAAATTATTTTTCTGAGGCATTATATGCAAAAAGATGTCGTAAAAATAAAAAGAGCAGAAGAAAATCTTCTACTCTTCAGAATTTTTGCTGCGAGTTGTGTTCTTGAGACGGATTATCGTTGTCGAGAATTGCGTATCCCACAGGCAAGGGTAGTGATAACAGCCCCAACAGTAGAGAGTAAGATGGCAAGAGCCGACCAAACAAGAAAACCAAATGCAATAGCAACGCCAAGCAATGGAACCACTACAAAAAGCACAAAAAACCAGTTGATGTGGAAAAATAAAAATATCGTGATGGCAATAGTTGCTGCAACGATGCCATTCGAAAAACGATCTCTCTTCATAAAATTCCCAGCAAGGAAACCCCGTCCCTTCAGGGGCGTGGGAGGAATTGCTGGTATCTCCTCTCTGTTAATAAATTTGTTGCCATTTTCAGCAACATAATCTTCTTGCTGTTAATGCTTCCCTTGTTGACCTTGTTGCCGTCTAAATCTCTGATATCAAAGAAGCCACTCTTTCTTCGTCCAAAGACGAAGTACGGCTTCCTTCCAAACAGGACTTCATCGAAAAGGCGATAGCCGTGAAGAATATAGGGAGCCTTATTCTCCTTCCTGAAACCACCTTTATTAATAGTGGCTTTGTGAAGACTGCGATTATTTCTTCGCACAAACTTTTGGTTATACCAAATGTCAGTTCTTTTCACAGCAGGGTTACCCGTAATGCAGAGTGCGTCAACCCTGTGCTCCTTAGGTAGGTCATTTCTGATTCTCGTATTCTTGGTGATATAGCCATAGGTTAGCGAAACATTGGGATACAGTTCTTTCAGTTGGTTGTAGAATGCCCAACGCATAATGCCCATGAAAGCTGCATCCCTGAAGGATTTGCCACGCTTCACTGCTAATTGAATCGTTCCTTCATGATAGGCATTATGGCAAGTCTCACACAATGTAATTAAATTACTGGGAGAATCACCACCTGTTTTCCTGCTTTCGATGTGGTGGACATTCAAGGCCTTGTCTTTGCTTTTCCCCTTGCAGTGCTGACAAGTATGATTATCACGGAAGAGAACGTATTCTCTTACATTCCAAAAGCCCATCTGATCACCTTGTTGGTATTGGAAACCAGTGATAGCATCATTTTTTATTTTCTGGATGTCAAAAGATGCAACTTCTACAATGGTGTTGCTGATGGGCAGAAGCTTATGCATGTCAGAAACAATTTTCAGGTGGCTATTAATCTTGTGTCGAATGGATGGTGCCAGCCAGCCCTTCTTCTTGGTTGAGGTGCGGTTTAGGAATCTGGGCTTGCGGTATCTGGTTTTGCGATTACGTCTTACTCTGCGAAACTGTGCCTTTGTGGCAATTAGCTTTACAATATCATTTCGCAGCTCGACTTCAGCGGAATAGACCTCCTTTGTTGCCGTGACTGCTGAAACACCAATCTTTTTGCTGCCAGCATCAATGCCAAGGGTAATTGGCTGCGTGTAAGTATCGGCGTTATAGGTCAATTTGATTGTAAATGGACAGCGGTTTACTACAACAGCTTTTCCGCTGCGCAGCAGGTGTTTTACTTTGCCATGCCTACTCGTTGGCATAAGTGGCTGTCCATCACTGTTTAATACATATACCATTTTGCAGGCACTCCTTTCGATGTAATTTAATACATAATTCCACATTGCTGTGGTTGGTTCCTCATCGCCAATGTTGTAATGGCTTGTCATGCTTGTAACACTGTTCCTACCCAATGGAACTGTCACGCACACATCTTTCGCTGACGGCAAATAAGTCCCTCCGATTTTGCAAAACTGCTTCAGCACTATGTACTGCGCAATTTCGCTCCACTTCGGGCAAGCTTATTTCCCTGCTTTCAGATGTTTTGCGCTTCTTTTTTTAATCACAAACGACAGTTGTCGAGTACATGCTCTTCGCTCACGCCGGCTAAGCCATTGCGACTTCACAAAACAGCTCATGACCTGCGGTCATTCTGCAATTTCGTTCCGCTTCATGTCTTAGCCGCCTACTAACGAGCATTTAACTCTTCCGCATAGAACTTGAGAAGCATTCTATGGTGTCATGACCAAAACAACGTAGCCAGTTAAGACTTAGGCTAGTCAACATGGGCTCGTGGAAACGTTTCCGCCTCCACAAGCCCCGACCCTTCAGGGTCGTGGGTTATTAACGAAAAACACCTCAGTTTCAAAAATATATCGGATTATTATATGCAAAAAGGCTGCACCCTCTATTAAAATTATAGTCCGCAAATTTTCAAACGCCAAGGGCAGATGGGAATTTTCGTGGATTTCGCAAGAAAAGCGGAAGGTCAAAAATATTTTTTGCATATAATGAGGTGATTGTGCTACGAACGCTTGCGGAGCCCGTAGCCGGGGATGAGAACTTTGCAAATAGGTTCTCATTCCCACCCAACCTAGTGATCGTGTTGCAAATGCCTATGTGCTGGTTTGCGACCCCAGACTTAGCTGCGGCCGAGTCTGGATTTAAGAAGAGAACCCTGACGTCGGGGTTCTCTTTTTTTTACCCCCTGTATGCGAAAGAAAAAGAAGGCCATGAGGCCCTCTTTTCAGAAGTGATTATTGCATACAGGTTCCGCAAAGGGAGTATCCTTCTTTAACGGCAGCTTCTACAGAACTGAAAATCACCTGATTGTGCTCTGCTGGCAATGAGCCGCAAGAGGGGAGATGTAGCTTCAAGGAGTTCTTGTTCCCAATGTACTCCATAACGGCAGCCGGCGATTCTGTTGGGTTTGTTTCAACCTGGGCATTCCGCCCTGTCTCGAAGTAGATATTTGTGCCATCGCTGGTTAGAATGATATCTCCCTGAAGGTCAGTACGGTAAAGCACAGTGTCGGCATCTCTGAGACGGCTCAGGACTTCTTCATGGGGGTGCCCATATGAATTCCCTTCTCCGCAAGAAATGACCGCATACGAAGGCATAACCTCATTCAGGAAGGCATAGGAGCTAGAAGTGTTACTACCATGATGTCCGATTTTTAGCACATCAGCAGACAAATCGGCACCGCTCTCAATTAAGTCTAGCTCTGCTTTTCGCTCCATGTCTCCAGTAAGTAGATACGATGTCTCTCCGAATAGCACCTTTACAACAATAGAAGTGTTGTTGGTATCATCATAATCTTTCACTGGGCCGAGAACAATTATAGTTGCACTTCCGAGGCTAAAAGTGTCTTCTGGCTGAGGACGCTGCAACTCTAGCCCCTGTTTTGCGACAATGTTGGCGAAGTTCGTAAATGCTTTTGAATCATAAGAGGTGACAGGGGAGAGAGCCACAGAAGCTGTTGCATAATTGAGAGCGCCGGTGAGACCTCCAACATGGTCTTCATGGGCATGGGTACAGATAACATAGTCAAGCTGTTCAATGCCCTTCCTCTTCAGCACTGAATAAATAAGGTCAGAATCTTCAACATTACCCCCATCAACAAGCATGGAATGCCCATCACACTCAACAAGGATGGAATCAGCTTGTCCCACATCCAAAAATGTAATGCGGAAGTCGGAGCTATTGGTTTGAGTATTTTGAGAAATTGGAGCCGAAGAGGGTGGTGTGGGGATGTAAGAATCTAAATCTGCACAGCCAGAAAGAGCCAGCAGAAGAAGGGATAAGCTAAGTGCAAGTGATAAGATTCGATTTTTAAATTGCATATTATTCGGGCATCCAACTTTCACTGTGGAAAACGACAGGAAGTTGGTTCTTGCTTCAACGACCGCAGCCTGCCATCGACGGCGAGGACTATGCAGTCTCCACAAGCGTAAGTTACGACGCCCCTCGCCGTACTGATAGCTTGTGTTAAGCGGAAGCCGGCATAGCCAGCATACCCACTCCTTTCTTTATAATATTGATGGCTGCGTTCTTGTCACGGTCGTGGGATACACCACATTCAGGGCACTCCCACCGGCGCACAGCCAGATTCTTGGTCTCCTTGTTCAGATATCCACAACAGCTACAAATCTGGCTGCTGGGGTAAAAGGTCGGAATCTTCACGAGGGTTCGACCAGCCCAGAGAACTTTGTACTCTAGTTGGCGGATGAACTTGCCCCATGCTGCATCCGAAATGGCTTTCGCAAGCTTGTGGTTTTTCACCATGCCTTTCACATTGAGGTCTTCCACACAGATGATTTGATTCTCTCTCACCATTGTGGTTGACAACTTATGCAAAAAGTCGGTGCGGCAATTGCTGATGCGTTCATGCACAGCAGCGACCTTCAACCGCTGCTTGTTGCGATTGCGGCTTCCTTTCTGCTTGCGTGACAGCTTACGCTGCTCACGCTTGAGCTTCTTCTCCATTTTATGGAAGTGTTTCTGGTTCTTATAGACTACGCCATCAGAAGTGATGGCGAAATCCTTGAGCCCAAGGTCTACACCAACAACAGTACCCACATCGGGGAGTGCGTTCACCTCTACTTTGCAGAGGATAGACGCATAATACTTCCCTGTGGACGACCTGCCCACGGTTGCGTGGCAGATGGTGCCTTCGATAGACCTACTGTTTCGATAAAGCACTTTACCCAGCAGCGGGAGCTGGATGTGCGTCTCGAAAACATGGATAGCGGAAGCCTTTGTAGTAGTGTAGCTCTGTCTTCCATGCTTGTTCTTAAAGCGAGGAAACCCTTTGCCAGATTTGAAGAAACCTTTGTAGGCATCATCCAATGATCTACAGGTGTACTTGAGTGCCTGGCTATCAACTTCAGCGAGCCATGGGAGGTATTGCTTTATCTTCGGCAGAAGATTTTGCATATCGAAGTATGACAGACCCTCTTTACGCCGATGATAGGCTTTAATTCTCCGCTCCAGCATGTGGTTATACATGAACCGACAGCATCCGAAGGTACGGTCTATCTGGGCTTTCTGCTCCTTGGTGGGCATAAGCCGAAACTTAAATGCCTTGTGAACTTTCATTTTTTACTTATGCCTCCTTTTCATTGAAGTTACGCCACGAAATATAATAGTCTATGGGCATGGTGGGTGTCAAGCGGTATTGGGGATTATGGGAAAAGCGCACCCAGCGATGGATGCGCTTTTGTTATGAATCAGCTTTTCCCCCAATTAGGAAGTTCGACCCAGCCAAATGAGTCGCAGAAATAGGCGGTTAGTGGTGTTTTGTCAAGGAGTTCGGATTGGAAAACGACGATATCGGATACTGACAGAGAATGTCCCTTGAATCCATCAGGGATATCAGTATTGAAGCGGGTATAGAGCTTCTCGAGCGCATCCAGCGCAGAATCGTTTCTACTGCGCTCCCCGGAGAAGATGTGGATGTAGTTGTCTTTGCAGACCTCCAGACCCCGCCGCTCCAAATTCTTGAGGTTCGAAAAAGCAAGATCACGATAGTTTGTCCCATTTGGATTTAGCTGACAAATCGAGAAATGATAATCAGGAACGACAGTTTTGGTGAATATCTCTCCACTTGCTTCATGCCCACAATTCAGGCAAGACCACAAATCCTCGTCATTGGGGCGATGGATGATATCCGTCGCATCAGCAATGACCTCGATGTAGTTGCCGTACTCATCAACAGCCCAATTTTGGGCAACATGGGCAGTTACGGAAAACGCTCTGCCAAAGCATTTTGGGCAGCGGTGTGTTTTGGTATGGCTCATTTTACTTTTCCTCCTCAGTAATGTAATCCGTGATTATTTTGTCTGTGCATTTCCGCACAACCTCCGCAGCCGTGATGCCAACCTTTCCAATAGAGGCACAACACCATTCCTTAACCCAGCTTTCTGCATCATAACCAGTAGAAGCGAAGAATTTGCTGGAGAGCTCCAGTGCTTCAATATCATTCAGGGGCACAACTTCGTGTTGAAGCCGGAAGCGCCGAAGCAGTGCATCATCCAAGCGGTCATAGCGATTGGTTGTGCCGATAATGACAGTATCGTTTTGGAGATTGTCCATTTCCTGCATCAAGGCGATAACAATGCGATTCATCTCACCAACATCATTGCGCTGACCTCTTGCCATGCCGACCGCATCGATCTCATCAAAGCATAAAACGCAGGATGATTTTCGAACGAAATCGAAGATTCTTGCAATATTGCTTTGAGTACTGCCCAGATGAGAGCTCACAACATTAGAAAAGCGGACATAAACAAAGGGCTTTTCCAACTTATGCGCAATGTATCGGGCAAGCATTGTTTTCCCGCCACCACTAATGCCGTATAGCATAAGTGTGGGATTGCAAGAGATACCCAGCTCAGCAAGCTTACCTGAAGCTCTTGCAGTTGATACCATCTGTGCAACAATTCGCTCTTCCTCGGGGCGAGAGATGAAGCGGCTAAAGGGAAAAGAAGATGTGTCCTCTGCAACCAAAAGCCCTTGCAGATTAGGTGGCAGTTCAATGAGTTTGGTTTGGCTTTTGTCGAGTGTGTGCAACATGCTTTGGCAAAAGGCCTCGTCTTTCTTGACCTTGTTGTAGGTGAGAAGCGTTCGGGCTTCTTGCTGAGCCTTGATGAGGTCGCCTTCGCAAACCCGTCTCAGTAGCCAGCGCATTCTATCAGTCATATTTTTTCAGGTCCCTTCGTATTCTATTTCATGTATTTCCAAAATGAGCGGTGGTAGCCGCACTTCGAGCAAAGTAGGGAAACTCTGATTCCTTCCTTCGTCGAACCCCATTCACTTGTCACAGCCACACGATGCTCATCTTCCACAAAGGTATGACAGCAAAACACCTGCCGCAGATAATTTACAATTGTTCTCATTTTTTTCATTCCTCCAATAATTTGTCTTCACAAGCCTCGCCAATGCAGGGCTCCTGCAAATCGATGCCGTCTGAGTGTAGGGCGCAGTTTCCATTGACTGTTAGGTAGATACAGTGCTCTCCCTCTGTGGCAATGAACGCTTCGAATTTGCGAGCGAGCTCCTCATCCAACTGGTGACGCTGGCGGTTGCCCTCAATTGCTGAGCCGGTGTTGATAAAATATTTGCCATTTTGCGCTGTGATGATCTTGAAGAGCAGCTTGCCATGAATTTCGACAGTTGCTCCATGAACAAGGTTCTTTGTGCGGAATCTAATGATTTTAATACCATGTTCCATCTTTTTCAGTCCTTTCAGTCTCTAGTCCAATAAATCAGTTGAGCTACTATATGCAAAAATGGGAAAGTGGCAGGCTTTGTAGAGGCATGATGCAAATAGGAAAACCGCACCTCTGTAAAACAGAAGTGCGGTAAAACTGGTCATAGCAAATTTTCCATGATGAACGAAACGAGCCACTCATCTCCCTCGACAATAATCTTTGCGCCAACTAACGAAACACCATAGTCGTCGAGAATTTCCCTGAAAAACCCATGCACAAAGGAGGAAGAAATTCTGGCAATGTGGCTTGGAAACTTAATATAAGCTGTCAGGGAAAAGTCTAGCTTCCCTCGAACCTGCTCGGTATAAACTTTTTTGCCAGAAATCTCACCAACGAGCTTGGACAGCGATTCTTCAAAGGTCAATGCAATTTTGTTGCTTGCGTGTTTCAAGATGCCTCCTCTTCTTAAATCACCACTTTACGGATTCCGAAGTCAATTCTGCCAGACCTATGGATTCTGTAAAACTTCCTGAACCGCCACACTTCTCGCAGCGAACCGCCTCCATTTGACCAGCACCATCAGACTGTCTCTTTTCGCCACTGCCATTGCAGCAGGGACAAAGGCTTTTCAGGTGATAAAGTGCGCTTGTAAGGTCTGCGATTGCCTCATCATAAGGAGAGGCTTCGGATTTCTGCTGCTGTTCTGCTGCATTAAGGGCTTCTTCCAGGAGCTCTCTGACTTGTGGAAGCTGGTTCACTGCTGCAATGCTAAGAGCGTCCTTGTATCCCGCAATTGTCACATGGGTTGCTTTTTGAGCTCTGGCTTTCTCAGCTTTGACTTTAGTCAGCTCGCTTGAGAGTAGGGCAATTGAAATTTTGTGCGTCATTATTTTCCCTCCCATTTTTAGTTTTCAACAGTGATAGAGAACTGCTCTTCGCCCTTGGATTCTGCTTCACAAATCATATCCGAAAGATGATGCAAAAACTCTTCTTTGCTGTTTGCCTTAATGTCAGATGCATTTTCAACACCAATGTAGAATTCCATGATTCTTCTCCTTTTTCTTTGAAATTGAGATATAAGCCATTTTTTGATTTTTCCTCGGCTTAAAGCTTGAGCTATTTTATGCAAAAAAAAAGAAACAGCCGAAGCTGTTTCTCTTTGAGGCGCATTTCTGAGTTATTTGAGACGAATGATGTTGTTGTATAAGCAAAAAAACGTGTCAGATGCAATATCTTGATGATAATGTCCAAAAAACCACTTTTTGAAGTTACAACGATGTTTCACCATTTGCAGAAAGTCAGTCAGTTCATCAGGTTGATAACTGGAGCCAAGCTCAAACTGAATGCTGGTTGGGGCGCAGTGGCTAAGGATGTAATCAGCCTGCCAGTTATGCTTTTCCAAAATTGCAAATGCATGAGCATATTCCTCAGCGGACGGAAGTTCCTCTGACCACCATGAAAGACCTTCTTTTCGATGCTCTTTATCGTGAGAGGATGCTCCACCCATAACAAAGAAGGACTTTCCATTGAGAATAAAATGTTCCCCTCGCATGAGGTGGAAGATACTGCTGCTGATTTGATGTGCTTTCCCGCCATGAAAATCGACAACAGGGAATTTGTTTAGGAGGGCGAAATTCTCATGATTACCATCGACAAAAAGTGTAGTGAAAGGCTTATCATTCAACCATTTACGCCAGTAGATATCCTCTCTTCCATTATCCCAAACAACTCCACAATCACCACAGATGATGACAAAGTCTTCTTTTGTCAGTTCCTTTTGCTGAGGAAAGGATTTTGCGGTCAGCTTGTTGATGTCTATGGGGATATGTGTGTCCCCTGTCACAAATACCATATTGCAATCTCCTGTTCTTTGTTCGACGCTGATTAGCTCGCTGGAGCTGAAGGAATAGCCTCAATGCATTAGAAAAGCTCATCCCGCATCCGAGTTCAGCAAGCGGCGTCTGTTCGAGCTGATTCAATGGTTTGCTTTCAGCTCTTTTCATCAGGCTTCCCCTCGCCACTAGCCTTCTGCCCAAAAAAGCATCAAAATCGCTTCCATCAGGCTTTGGGGCGTTGTGTGGGATAAACCCTCGCTTTTTGAGATACACATGGAGCCGGTCCCATGCATCCCATTTGGTCGGCTCAAAGGGAGCCCGAAAGCTGCAATGGTCACAGGAGACAGCAAACTTATTATCTCGGTGCCCTTCACTATAATTTCCTGCATATAAACGCATATGCACACATTCGGGACAAGGATACACTTCAGGCAATTCATAAGAAACAGCGTCTGTGAAGTATCGTTCAATAGATTTTGTTTCATCAAGTGTAATTGAACCCTCTTCATTGAGCTTTTCAAGGAGAGTGAACCACATCCTCTGGTAATTACGTCTGTACTCCCGTACCGGAACGATGAGAGTGTATTCTGCTTCGCGTTTGTTCTTGGCTTGCTTCTCTGCTTTTCGCTTTTCAGTTTCAGCAGCAAGTGCTTGTTTAAATTGCTGTAGCGCTTTGTCATCCATGTTCTCAAGCAACTTTGGATCGATATTTTTTGTTTCCTTCATTGTTTACACCTTTTTGTCGTTATAGATTCATGCCGAAAGTGGCAAGAAATCGAGATTTTCGGGTTCTGACTCTTTGCACATCTCCGCATTCAGGGCCTCAATGTCAAGTTCCTGCGGTGACAGTGCTCCAGCTTTGTGGGAGTTATGCTTTTTGTGTCTGAGCCACTGGCGAGATTTCTTGGTTGTATCTTTCCAGCTACCAGAGGTTCTTTTACACCAACCATACAGTGGCGGAACCACTTTTAAAATGCGGCTCGGGACTGTCTGAGAATTTTCATCAAAGGCTTCTCTGTCTATGCGGTCAGCGGCGGTCTTCCGCTGGCGATAACCAGTGGGATGATAGTTCATCCACCCATTACATCGTTTCGTAACCTGCCGCTTAAGCCGCTTTCTATACTGCGCAGAGTTATAATAGGGGAGAGGGGGTACAGGGAAAGAGTTTAAATCCAAAGCACATTCCCGCAAGTCAACAATTCTCCAGTCACTATCATAAACAGTGAACCGGCGAGGGTACTTAGAAAATTCCAAGGAACCGTCATATGTCAAACCGTTAAATTCTGCGATCATGTCGTTGCCGTTCATCGCAATAAATTTCGTGAGGAACTCATAACCATATTGATGAGCAGACTTTGCATAATCACCATGATATGACTGGTACCGAAAGCGCTCCCACCCATATTTATAGAGCATTTCGCCCATGGTCTCAAAACGATAACAAATATCTTCCCAACGGTCAAATAAGAAATACAATTTTTCCACAACCTTTACACTAATTAATCCCTCAACGCTAATATGCTGTTATGTTAAGATTATTTTTGGATGAGTTTTTGCCTGCTGTTTTCTACTATCCAAGAAAGGGATTGGATTATTATATGCAAAAGAAAAGCACGGCTGAAGCCGTGCTTTTGTGTATCCTATTTGGTGCAACGGTTAAGAAGCTCTTCCCGATTGTTCTTGCTCGGGTCATCCAAAACAAGTTGTAGAAGTTCGTTGAGCTTTTCTCCCAGTGCTGGTCCAGGCGTGTAACCCAAATTGAGAAGATCTGAGCCATTGACCGCCAAGTCCTTTAGGGAAAAACATTGTTCAGCCGCCAAAACCTCTTCAAGAATAAGTCTTGTATTCTCAGTTTTTTTAAGCCGAGAACCAGTGTGTTCAGGATTGTGAGCCAAAAGGTCGGCTTTCCGAATTGAGATTAGTCTGCGAAACTGAGCTTCTCCGAGACGATTGAGCATTTTCCTCACGAAACGGGGTGATGCTGTGAAAGGGTAGTCATGGTAGAACACCAGCTCACGCACCAACGCAGAAGTTTCATTGTTGAATTTCAATCTCCGCATGATATCGTTTGCGAGTGTTGCACTTACTGCCGGATGCCCATAAAAATGCCCGCCTTTTTCATCCTCACTGTAACGAGCTGGCTTTCCAATGTCATGGAAGAGGAGGGCTAAACGTACATATGTGTCGGCATCTCCATGGCTCACACTGACAGCAATATGCTTCCAGACATCGTAGATATGGTAGCGGTTATTCTGGTTGAAGTTGAAACTAGGAGCAATTTCAGGCATGAACACTGCGAGAATCTCCTTATAGTCCAGCAGAGTGGCCGTGACAGCAGTAAAATTATCGCTAAGCAAGAGCTTGACCAATTCTGTCTGAATGCGCTCTACGGAGATATCGTTGAGCCGTTCCTTTGCTTGAAACATCGCCTTCTCTGTTTCATCTTCAATCACGAAGTTCAAAGTTGCAGCGAATCGGAGCGCCCTAAGAATTCTCAAAGGGTCTTCATTGAAGTGTTCATAAGGATTCCCGACACACCGAATTGTCCAATTCTTTATGTCCTGTTCCCCAGAAAAGGGATCAACTAGTGTTTCTTCATCATAGGCCATGGCGTTAATAGTGAAGTCCCTACGAGCTAAATCTTCTTCAACAGAGTGGGTGAATGTCACACCATCTGGTCGACGAGAATCTGAATATTCCCCATCAATCCGAAAAGTCGTGACCTCATAGCCCTCGCCATCAAGGAGAACCGTCACAGTGCCATGCTTTAATCCAGTTTCAATCACCTTGTGGGCGGAGAAGATGGCAAGTACCTGTTCAGGGAGGGCAGAGGTACAGATATCCCAATCATGAGGTTCTTTCCGCAATAGCGAATTTTGGGCTAGTATAGAATCTCGTACACAGCCACCCACAACATAGGCTTTATGACCTGTGCTCTTCAGAGTTTGAATGATGTATTTTGCGTTATTTGGAATTTGCATTTACTACGAAGTCCTCCTTTCAAAGATAAGAATGTGTGCCGCAGACTCGGCATGTCATATAGGCTTTGATGTCATCAACCTTGGCATTAAGGACGAATTCCCCTATACCAGCACAGCGACAGTGTTCGCCACGAGTTCTTGCGGCGAGGTCAGCGAATTTCAGCCTGCGGTCATGTTGTTGAGCGTATGCGAATAGTTCGGCAGGGAAAAGGGGAGTGGTGTCGGTTTTCCTGAGAAATACAGAGTTTTCCTTCATTATAAAACCTCCTGTCAAATATTTGGTTACTATATGCAAAAAAAGAGAAGGCCACCCCCCCCAAGAGGAGTGGCTTTTTGGGGTGGCCTTCTCACATCAATTAACATATCACCAGCCCATTGTTTAGAATGGCGCTTTTAATGCGCCGGAGCAAAAGATGGATAGTTAACACGATGGGGGAGTAATAGCTCCATTTTCGGCGAGACGCAAATCTATATAATTAACCAGCCCTCTGACATCAGCGATTCTCCTCATCTCATCTGCGGCATCACTACCTACCTCCAAGCGCTCAATGTACAGATTTGTCTTTTGGACAGCATCGTCTACCAAAGCGAGGTATTTCCTATCCCATGGACAAGGGCATTCGAACAGCTTCAGCAGCTCTGAGAGCATAATAGAAAGCGTACTCTCGTTCATTGCGACCTCACAAATCTCTTGAACTGAGGCAACAATCGTGCTTACCCCATTTTGGATTGAAGTAATGTGCTGTCGAGGAGCCATTTCACCCACAGATGCCAAGATGGAACTGCCTTTGACTGAGATGGCAGAACAGTCGATGGCCTTTAGCTTTGAGCAGGCGAGGTCAAGTGAGCTCTTGTTGGCAATGTCCGGAGAAACGGGAGCAGAAGAGAATGCTTGCTCGAAAGCGTTTGCCTGCTCAGCCTCTAATTGAGCTGTCTTTGCTTCTTGCTTGGCTTTCAGTGGGAGCATCTCCGTTTCTAGTGCAGTACTGAGACGAACAATCATGGATTTGAAGTGTAAGGTGCTTTTTTCGCTGGGGTTGTCGAGAGAAGCAAAGTGCTCAGAAGCTTTAGCTGTCACTTCAGTAAGAACAACGAGCTGCTCAGAGGGCTTTTGGGACAGCTTTTTACAAAGCTGAGCATATTCCTCAATCAGGTTACACATATCATAATAGACAGAGCTTCTTTTGCCGTCACAATCCTCTTCATCATAGAAAAATCTGTATTTCCGGCACACCAGAATATCATATGCTATGTTCAACCTTCCTGCCAAAGCGCATTTTGCATAAACTAACCATGACAACATTGCAACTAGGCCTATTATAAGTCCTCCTCCCACTAGAATGTTTAAAAATAATGCAGCAGATTCCATAAATAATCAACCTTTCTAATTTAAAATTCCCATTTTTGCAGTTGCGCTTCTATTTGAGGCAGTGGGTATGGGAGCTTTTCCTCTGCATACTCTCTGGTCGAGAACGTGCATTTTTTTGCGCCTTTCTAAATATTTTCTTATTCTATGCAAAAAGATGATTGGAATAATTGATGAGACAAAGCAGGATAAGAGTGGAAAACGTCGGACGAGGAAGAAAAATGATAGTTTAGTCGGAAAAGCGGAGAATTTTTAGATTTTTTGATAAAAGACAGAACTTTTTTGCATATAGTATGTCAATTGATTGATTAAAAGGAAGAAAGGATTCAGGTAAAAAGAAATGTCGAGCACCCATAGCAAGGTGGTCTGACAAAACATAAGAACTAGAAGCACGTTTCAATTACATATATTGGGCGTTGGCATGGAACTTGATTTATAGCTGCTGATAAAAAACTTAAAAATCAAGGAGATGCAACAAAAATGAATAAGACAGTTAATTTGGATACATACATCACAGAGGTTCTTCGCAATCTTCACCTCCAACCCCATCTTTTAGGCTTCCATTATGCCAAGGAAGCGCTTTACCTGATGGTGGAAAAGCCGGAGCTGGGTATTGGCATGGACCTGTATGAGGCGATTTCTGATCGCTACGACCGCAGCAATGCTGTATTCATCTACAATACGCTGGCTGCCACGATGAACACCCTATGGGCAAACCGTATCTATGGCATAGAGAACTTCAAGAAATATTTCGGTCAGGATTACCTGAAGTTTATGAAGAAGCCGAAGCCTTCGGAATTGCTCAAGCGTCTTTCAGCACGCATTGCTGTTGAGGCATACAAGCAGCACATGGTGCTTCGGGAAGAGACAAGAAAGAAGGCGCTGTTGAAGGCAGAAAAGGAAGAGCTGAACAATCGGTCGCTGGCAGTATTGGCTGAATTTGGGCTCACGGGCCCTGTTTATTCCAAGGCGCTTGCAAATGAAATCTGCGATGGTGTGGTGCGTCTGCTTAACGTGGAAACAGGCAAAGCAGGCATGTCGGGAAAGGTGAGCCTCTTCTATGTGGACAAAGAGCGAGGCAAGAAGGTGCAGGGCAATTCCCAGTGGCTTGTCAAGAAAAGAATGACCTCAGCCTTTGGGCTTGCCACAACAAAGTACTGCCACAAGAACTTCCGCACTGACGAAGCAGTCGGCACTCGACTTGTCGCCGAGTTGGTGAACTATTTTGCGGCTCTCTGGAGAGCGGACAAGAGCTGCTTCAAGAAGCAAAGTGAAAAAGAAGGTTAAGGCAAAAAACAGGGGCGGCAATAGCCGCCCCATCTTTACATAAAACCATGGAATTTTTAGAGTAAAGCGTTACATATTGTAACGTTGCAACAGAACTTGATTTATAGAGGCTAAAAACAAAACAAAAATCAAGGAGATGCAACAACATGAAAAAGGCAAGAAATTTAGAAAATATTATTACTGAGGTTTTGGCCAAACTCGGTTTACGCCCCCAGATGCTCTCATTTCAGTTTCTGAAAGAAGTTGTGTTCATTATGTTGACCGAGGTCGATTCTGATATGGAGCTAAGAGATATCGCAAGCCGTGTTGATGCGGCCCTTCAGCGAGGAGGAAAAGACAGACAAGGATACTATACTGTCCGTTTGCGTATTGCAATGCGGGAAATCCTGAAGGTGAGAAAGGAGCACCAGCAAGTGTTCTGTGATTGCTTTGGAAAAAAGCATCTTCAGTGCAGACGGATACATGGGGACGGAGCTCATGGTAGATCTTTTGGCTGGATACATTTCGGTAATCGCTGTGAGAGAAGATGCTATTTGGGAGCGAGCTGAAGATTTTTCCTTCAGTGCTGAGGAGAGTATCAACCTAATGGAGGAAGTCACAGATGTGCTGGAGGAGCTTGGGATTAAGCAGACACGGGCGCTGAATGTATATCTGACGGAAGAAATCCATGATGCTGTGCTGCTGATTGCTCTACCATGAACAGGGCGGTTTAGGCTTGGGAGAAAGCTCGCAGAAGCTATTTTTCGTCGACAAGGAACGTGCATGGACAATGACTCGTTCAACCGAGCGGTGGAGAGAATGTATGCAACACCCTTTCTCTATCTCTGCTCAAGCAGATTATCTCCCCAAGTCGTTCGACCCTTTCAGCTCACATATGACAGAGTTTGTTGGCGGCATGATGCAGTATTTTGCGTCGAAGTGGAGAGAAAATCCCAACTGCTACAAAACGCAAAAAGTGTTTCACTTGGCAGCGTAACAAAAAACAGAGCCGAAAGGCTCTGTTTTCTTATGCTATCATGGCTTCAGGGATGATGCCACAAGATTGTAGTGTTCTAAGATGGGAGAGACAACTTACCAGGTATCCCGTGGGTGGTCGAGGTGCCGATTCGAGACTTCGGATTGCTTTTGGGGATGAGTTAGTTTTCATGGTGTACCAGACTTCTTCCAAGTTGTGTAGATGCGATAGGGACATACATATCCTCCTTTTCAGGTGTAAAAGTGAGTTATTGTATGCGAAAGCGATTTTGAATATAAAAAAAGAGCTGCCATCTGGCAGCTCTTCGTTCTACTTCAGTTTGAAATCCTTGCTGTTACAGCGAGCGCAATGATAAGGGTGTTTTTGTCCCGCCTCAAGAAGCGAGATGAGCTTTGTTTTCTTCATTCGCTGAAATTCGTTACCGCATCCCTGACAAGCGATGGTGTACTTTGCATGTTTCTGGATCTTTTCTGTCTGGGCTTCGGATGCTGCAGAAAATCTGTCTGCCTTACACCCAACCTCCACACAAGCCTTCTTCCACATGCGGTCGTGCTTATGACTCTTTCCTGAGCGGATATGCACTAAAGCATGTGCATACTCATGCCGAATTGTATCGAAGAAAGATTTCGCAGGTTCCTCGAAGACAAAATCAGAAATTGCGATTTTTACCGGTTTGCCTCTCTTTGAAATACAAGCACCTCTACGCTTTAGCGCCCGAGTGCTCACAGCCAGTGAGATCGCAGAAGTATCTATGCCGCAAAGCTGGTCTAAGCGCTGGTACTCTTTCCTAATGTCCTCTAGTCCAAACATCTCTTTTTCTCCCTCATCCAACACGAGCCATCATTGCGCACGGTTCCATGATCAGATAGACACAGGGCTTTTTTGTGGCGAGCTCGAATTTCTCCAGCGCTGTAGAAACAGCACCATAAACTCCCAATTCAGCTTTATCGCTGATCAAGAAGAAAAGGTGCGACCCATCAGGCTGAACCTGCAAATTGATTGCCGAAAGCGATTTAATGGCGGCCAGTTGTCGAAGCAGTGTGCTGCCCGTTTCCCCAAAGCTGCTAAGCCCGAAGAGGTATTTGACTGCATCCTCCGAAAGTTCTGCCGTTACACCGAAGCAATCAGCAAAATCTCTCAAATCACCTCGTTTCCATGAGATGTTTCTGCGACTGTATGTACTAGCAAACGCCAATGACTGCATGTGTTCTAACATCATATTTTCCACTCCTTTTATAAAAATTGAGTTACTATATGCAAAAAGAGTAGAGAAAAGGAAAAACTCCGCCAAAATTTGACGGAGTTTATTTTGAGTGCAGGAATTGACGTTATTCGCTAAGATTTGCTTTCATAACATCTATCATTTTATAGCTTTGCATTATCTGTTTTTGGGGAGAATCGTCTAAAACAAAGGTCTTTGCTCCAAAAGACTCTTCCTGAATCTGAATTTTGACAAAACCTGCAGCTACACGCATTGCATCCTGAACGCAGAGAAAAACAGGAAGTCTCATGTTGGCTATGTCACTGGGAGACATGGTGCAGAAAGCGGTACTGTTGAATAAGTTATGAGCAATAGAGAGAAGTTGTGATTCCTCTCGCTCGAAGTTTGCGCAGTCTTCCTTTATTGCATCGAAATCAATTCCCTCATCAGAGATGTGTTTGAGGGCTACTTTTGTAAGGACTTCATTTGAGGAGAGCAGGTAGAACGCAGCTCGATAAAGATTGTCGAGGCCGTTGGGATGCAGGGCAATCATATCGGAATATCTTTGTGCTTGTGTCATAGTAATCAGTCCTCTTTTCTATGGTGGTTTCGTCATAGGGTAAGGCAGTTCACAGCATGTTATTTTCTTTATGGCTTCGTACTGACACATACCATTTTGTTGAGGCCAACAAAATGGCTCATAGGGCCAAAACCATTATTTTTAGAGAGTAAAGTATTTTATTCCCTACTACAAATATGTTCGGGGACGATATCATAAATTTCGCAAAGTGCTCCAAGGTTAATAATAATATGTTCAGATGCTAGTCCAGCTTCGAGGGCGCCTTCATCAAACAGAGAGCCTAATAGTTGGCAAAATTCTTCGAGGCAAGAAAAATCGACCCAAAGAGATAGCTTGTTCTCCTGCCATTCCGTATGCAGTTCGTTGTCTGCCAGAAAGCAGAGCAGTTCTTGTTCTGTCATAATATGTGCTCCTTAAAATGTCTTGTCAATTCAGAAATGGAGGTGCAAATTGCTTCGATCCTTGTGCCCATGCAGAAAACGACGGATTTCCACATGCGCTTCAAACACAGCATAGTAGAGAACATAGCCTTTGACAGGGACTTTCCTTATTTCACCAGTCATGGGGCGAGTGGTGTGGTACAGCTCATAAGCGTAAGGGAATTCGGCAATCCTGTCAATAACGTCATCAAGCTTTTCCAGCATGTTTTCTGCTGCTTGAGGCGCACAAAGCGTGTGGCTAATATAATAGGTGGCTTGCATGATATCATCATTAGCAATGGGCAGATATTCAATTCGGTGCAAGCTTTACGCCTCCGCTTCTTGGAGGAGCTTTCTTGCAGCAGATATAACCTCATTGTGAGATAAGCGCTTCGAGGTTGTAAGCGCCTGAATTTCAGCCTCTTTGAGCCTATCATAAGTTTCACTCTCGAAACGCTGCTGTTCCCAACTGTCCATACTCATGACAACAATGCTTCCGGCACCATTTTTTGTAAGAAAGACGGGTTCGCCTGAGGCTTCAGCCTCTCTGGTAATATCTGTGAAATGATTTCGCAAGTCTGACACGGGGCGAATATTTGGCATGATAGCACCTCCTCTTAGCGTTATTATATATAAAATTACGCTAATAGTCAATTGTTGCAATTTAGAAATTGTGAAAACTTATTTTTGCATATAATACCACGCCCACACAAGAACCACAGAAAAATCTACTTATATATAACGGTGTAGGGCAACAAAAATAAGGAGGAATTAGTATATTATGAAGAAAAGAGCATCAAGAATCGTGTCCCTGTTTCTCGTGGTGGCTACACTGCTTAGTTTGGCGGTTCCAGCCTTCGCAGCGACAGACACAAACGTTATTGATGTCAGTTTCGATGGTGTCTTTAGCCGGAAGTACAGCTTTGAAGCTGGAAAAGCGGTTACAGCACTCGATCTATTTGAGGTAGGGGAGAGGGAGATTGGCCAAGTGACAATTTCCAGCGGCTCGTATTCGGATAGTGTGACTGACATCAATGGAGCAACCGGCACACTCCCTAATGGAACGAAGTATACCCTGAAGGCTGTTGAGGATAAAGTGGGAATCATTAAGGTGACTGTTACGACAGATGCACTGAAAGATGATTTTGCCATTGATGTCGAAACACAGCCTGCATCCTATACCATTGTTTCCAATAGTGGAGCGTACAACACCAACCAAAATACTGGTTCGGAAAACAGCCCTACCTGCGTGGTTTCTGACGCAGTTCTGAACATTACTGGTGGAGACAGCTATTCTGTTTCTTTCACCCCTGTCACAGGAACTGAAGTCAAATACGTGAATATCCGTGCAAACTACACCAATGCAACGGCTAATCTGATTGCAGTGGATGCGAAAACCAAAACCGCAACTATCGCAGGCAGAGTTTTTACCATTGCACTCGCAAATGATGGTGTTGTGACCGTAAGTTGCCCTAGCGCAACCTCGGATATGTTCATCACTGCCCTCACTGCTGCTGAATCTGTGAAGTACAATCTGACAATCGATACTGACAGCCGTACTACCGCAGACACAACTTCCAAAACCGTTCAGTCTGGCACTACAACAACAATCGTATTTACCCCTGATTCTGGCTACGCAATTTCAAATATCACAATTGCTGATGGTGGAAAAACTGGCAACATTACCCTCAGCAAGAGTTCTGTGAGCGTGAATGGACATACCTATTCTGTAATCAGAAAAGTGAATGGTGTAACAACCCTCACAGTTCCGGCTGCGAGTGCAGATGTCCTGATTAGCACCGCCACAATCGAAGCTGACCCAACTCTCACTGTTGTGAGTAAAACCGGTGTTACCTCGAACTATGGTGAAATCAGCTATATCCCTGAGAACGACAATGTTACTGTTGTTCTGACTCCTAAAACTGATTATGAACTGGTGGGATTCACGATTGAAACCGGCAGTTCCTCAGTCTATGTTCATGCTGATGACGACTTTTTCGTTATTGATAGAGTGACCTACCGTGTCTACCGTGCAGTTTCCGGTAAACTCTCCATTTATCTGTCACCCTTTGCCAGCAACATGAAAATCACCCCTGATGTAAAGTCACTGTTCCATACTGTCACACTAAAGTATGATAAGGGCATCAAAACTGCTCACTCTGATGCATTCAATGTTTCCGATGGACAAAATGAAGAGGTCACTTTCATCCCTGTTGATAATTATGTGATTGAGCAGATTAAGATTACCTACAATGGCAAGACCTACACCGCAGATGTGGAGGATGACCTGTATCTGGTTGTGAATGGGACAAGATTCCCTATTACCACATATTCCAATGGTCGAGTGATGATTAAACTCACCTACATTGAGGGCAATATGACTGTCACCGCTGTTTCTGACTATGTAGATAGCAATACCACCTACACTGTGAAGAGAACTGCTGACAGCCATTCTACGGTTACATCTAGCAAAACCAGTGTGAAAAAGGGTAGCGACGTCACGGTTACTCTGACACCTGACAACAAATATGCCATTTCTACTGCGACTGTCACAGTTGGCACCAAATCTACCACAGTCAAGTATGGCGAAACCTCTTTCAAGCTGAATGGCGAGACTTATAAGGTCTCCTACAAGACTGGCGGTATCATGGTGATTTACTTTGAGGATGTAACGGCAAATATCACAGTTGCATCTAAGACAGTAAAAGAGAGCGATGTGAGCCGGAATGAGTATCATGAAGCATATATGTATGGCATCGGCAATGGTCTGTTTGCTCCTTTGGACAATATGACTCGTGGTGAGGCGGTTACGCTGGTTGTGCGCCTGTTTGGCGGTGCATCCGAGGCTGATGTAGCCAAGCACGACAATAAAACGTCTAGCTTTAAGGACGTGTCCAAGACTGCATGGTACAACTCCTACATTGTGTGGGCAGAAAAAGAAGGCTATCTTGATGGCATGAGAGATAGCAGAAATTTCCGTCCCACAGACCGCATTACTCGTGCAGAATTCGTTGACCTGCTTTGCCGGTTCAACAATGTAGACACCTCTTACACCAGTGCCTACACGGCATTCCCTGATGTTGCTGGACATTACTGGGCTGCAAAGCAAATCAATGTCGCAACATCTAAGGGCTGGGTTAAGGGTTATCCGAACGGCACCTTTGGTGCAGAGAATACCATCACTCGTGCAGAGGTTGTCGCCATGGCGAACCGTGCGGCCAACAGAATCCCCGACCACAACACAATCAATCAGAACATGGGTTCTCTGACCTACTTCTATGATGTGGCGTGGAACTACTGGGCTTACTACGACATCATGGAAGCAACAAACTCACACTTTGTCAGCAACACCAGTGTCTATGGTGAAACATGGTCTTCTGTTGCCTAAGAACATAAATATAGCCACCTACCTTCGGGTAGGTGGCTTTTTTCTTGCTCATGGACAGGCGGTTTGAATTGTCATGTCTCATCTACCATGGGGAGCTTTCGGAAAAGATGTTTGTATTCTGTTCGACCGTCAGCAATGTGGTAGATGAATACGGTATCATCAACTAAACGATAAAAACAGAGATAATTACCACAAACCAACTTACGATAACCTTGTTGAGAAAGCTCACGGTCTTCAATAGATACACCAAGGTAAGGGTAAGTGCTCAGATGCTCTACTGCTTTGCGCAATGCCGTTGTAATTTTCCGTGCTGAGTTTATGCCAACAAGTGCCATATGAAGACGGGCTATTTCCTGAATTTCATCTCTTGCCGAAGCCAAAATTTTGAGATTATATTGCTTCTTCGACACGATAGATTTCCTCCAAGCTATCAAACACTTCCTCTGCTGTATAGGTAGAGGTCCCGGCGAGTCGACCTGCTTCTGCTATCTCTAGCTTGGCACGAAGACGGTACAACTCCTCACGTCGTTCAAATGCGTTAATGCTCATAACAACTAAGTCGCCCTCACCGTTTTTTGTAATATAAATTGGCTCTTGCTCTTTATGAGCCAACTCTGAAATAACACCATAATCATTGCGCAGGCTGGTTGAAGATTTTATGATCACGATTTTATACCTCCTTAATTAAGAATTCTGACATTATTATACCATAATTATACGACGATATCAAGAATTTTATGCAGGAGATTTTATCTCCAAGGTAGTTGTTTGTTCCAGCTTATGCGCTTTTCCCTGCGATTTTTCCTTTTTGCATATAATGACGGGAGCATAGCTCAATATCAAAAATGAGGGGAGTGAGAAAAAGTGGCGTTTTCTGTTTTTGAAGCCGTCACTGTCTTATGAGCAATAAGGTAACAACAAGCCAAGTCTACAAATACTTGGAAACGCAAAACCTCAATCATGGTTTAGACGGTTATCGTTTTTTGCTTGCAGCCATTGAGGCATTAGTCGAAAACGGCGCACCATACTGTTCCATGACAGACCTTTACAAAAAGGTCTCGGCCAAAGTTTCAGTTTCACCACGGAATGTGGAGGCTCGGGTCTGCCGTGTATTGAAGCCACTGAAAATTAAGCCGAAAGCATTTATCTATCAAGCTGCTGACGCACTAATTTTTTCTGACGAATTTGGAGGTATTATTAATGAGTAAAACAAGAAAGCTTTCTGCGCTATTGCTGGTGTTCGCTCTGATTGTGGCAATCCTGCCCACTGGAGCAATCGCTGCCGAGGCCGCAGAAACAGCAAGTTCTGGCACAATCAAAGTGCAGAGCTTGCACAGCAAGGATGGCTCTCCCATTGCGGGGGCAATCCTGTGGGTCTATGACCAATATGGTACAATTAAAGACCAGATGGTCACAGATGCAAAGGGTGAAGCGACATCTATCACTCTGAAAGCAGGGACTTATACAGTACGGCTCTTGTGGGCACCTGAGGGATATGCTCCCGATGTGACCAGCCGTGTTGTCGAGATTAAGTGGAGCGAAAATCCTGTTGCCCCATTTACCCTGAGCAAGCAAAATTCCATTGTTATCTATGCAAATGAGGAAGATGGCACCCCTGTTCCCGGCGCAAAGTATCTGATTATTGATACTTCGACAGGGCTTGAAGTTGAAAGTGTTACAACAGACACATCCGGCATTGCAACGTCCAAGCTCCTGAAAGACGGAACCTATATTGTAAAACAGCATATTGTTCCTGAGGGCTACACCTTAGCATCTGCTTTGCAGGTTAAGGTCGTTATTAAGGGTGAAACTGCTACTGTTGCGAGATTTCATCACTTTACAAAATCTTCTATTTATATCCGCACATTGGATATTTTGACTGGTTTTGATGTTGGCGGAGCGCAATATAGCGTTGATAACCTCAATGGAAACCATGTTGGCATTTTCACTGCTGACGAAGATGGCAAAGTGACAATAAAGAATCTGGCTCCGGGCAAATATCTTGTGAAGCAGGTTGTACAGCCGTCCGCTTACGCCCTTTGCACTGAATCCCAGTTCTTCACCATCACATCCGAGGAAACCTATGACGCAAAATTCTATAACTACCAGCTATCGGGCATTGTGATTGAGAGTGTGGTTCAGGAGAGTCATACACCCCTTGAAGGTTCTATCTTCGAAATCTATGATGCAGATGCAAAACTTATCTTCCATGGCACCACAACGGAAACTGGCTTGCTGAACACTGGAGAACTTCCTGCGGGTATCTACAACATCAAATATGTTTACTGCCCTGATGGCTATCATCAGGTGGAAACGATGAAAACTGTTGATGTGACAGTGAACCACCCTACCCATGTTGTCTTTGAGAATACAACGCTGACAGCACTTTATATTGAGCTGATTGACAACATCACAAAAGAGCACTTGACTGAGGGCACATTCAAAATCCAGACAGTTGGCGGAAATTTTGTCGAAGAGGTTGAGATTAAGGATGGCTTTGCAGTGATTCCCACGCTTCCTGTTGGTAAGTACATGGTGACTCAGCTAACCACCGGCAAAAACTATGTGCTTGAGGGCAGCTATCAGTGGGCTGAGATTAAGTCTGGCTATAACACAAGACTTCTGTTTACCAACGAGAAAATCTCCAGCATTGTAGTTTACAGTATTGAGAGAGGTTCTAATGTTGGACTAAGTGGTAGTACATTCGCAATTTACGAGCAGAATGGCAAGTTCATTGGCGAGTTCACCACAACTGCATCCGGAATCATCCAGACTGATTCCCTTGAGCCGGGTGTCTACCTTATCAAGCAAACAAAAATTTCAAGCGGCTACCTGTCTGATACAGAAACTCAGACTGTCACAGTCACAACCGATAAGGCGACAGTCGTGAAGTTTAACCATGTTCCCATGTCCGTCGTAACAGTTCAGGCGGTTGAGACTGGCTCCAAGAACGCAATCCCTGGCATGGTATTTAACCTTACCAAGATGAATGGCGATTTTATTGGACAGTATAAGACAGCAGCCAATGGTAAAATCAGCCTGCCTGACATCGCTCCCGGCAAATATATTCTGACCCCTGTTTCTGTTCCTACCAACTACATTTTGAACTCTACACCTCACACAATTGAGGTAAAAGCCAATACTCCTATTCTTGAAGTTTTTACTTTCGACCTGTATAGTGGCGTTGTTCTGACTTGTACGGTGGAACAGACCGGCAAACCCCTGAGCAATGTGACCTTCCGTATTACCACGCTGGAAGGTCGTATTATCGGCGATTACCAGACCAATAAAAATGGTCAGATTTCGTTAGACCTTGCTCCGGGCGACTATATTGCATATGAAACTTACTGCCCCTCTGGCTTCGTTTTGAATGCTGAGCCTATCAACTTTCGAGTTGTGGCAAACAGTCCTACCATCGTAAAGGTGGAAAACAAGAAAATAAGCGAAATCGCAGTTAAAGTGGTTGATTCTGAGACCCTTGCGCCAATTCCGAATGTTCGTCTCGAAGTGAAGGACTACACTAATAACCACATCGGTGCTTTCAAAACGGACAGCGATGGTTATTTTTACATTTCTCAGGTGCTGAAAGATGGGCGCTATATCCTCACCATGGAGAGTGTTCCTGATACCCACTTGAAAGACAATGTTCCCAAGACTGTTATTGTTGACATCAGCGACCCAACTGAGGTTGTTTGGAAGATTAACCCTGTTAAGGGCCAAATCCAAATCACAACTCTCTCTGATTCTGACTCTCCTCTGAGTGGCATTAGAAAAGGAAGTCGCCTCGCAAATGCTGTGTATACCATCACCAACCAGTCTGGTACGGTCGTAAAGACAATCCAGAGCAACTCCTATGGTGAAGCATTCAGTGGTGCGCTGCCTGTGGGAACCTATTACATCCAGCAGACGACTGCGCCGGGCGGATTCATGATTAATGGTCAGAAAGTCACTGTAAATGTGACATCTGCAAGTATGAGTAAAACAATTACGATCTACAACAAGGCGGCTCAAATTGCTATGGGTGTAGAGGCAAAGGGTGAGCAGTCCGCTCATGCAGGCACTCAGATGAAGCTTTACTTCCCCAATGTAAAGAATGCTTCTTCTTATAACGTCAACAATTTCTACCTCAACATCACAGTTCCGACTGATGCTGTTCGTGCAGGCACATTCTACACAGGCACGTGGTCTTCCAGCACTGCGTATTATGTCGAATACAAGACCAACCTCTCTGGTGCCTACAAGACGCTTGCCACAGGATTAAGCAGCCAGTCTCAGTATTCTTATGACCTATCCACCATTGCGCTCAAGCTGGGCGTAAATGAGTATGTCACAGAGATTCGGATGGTGTTCCCAACTGTTGTTGCGGGGTTCCATGACAATATGTCCCCGGCGCTGTACGCCATTGTGTTGCCAACAATCCCCAATGGCTATCAGATTACCACTCGTGCTGAAGTTGGCGGACAAATAGGCTCTCAGTGGGTGACAAACGCTGCTACATGGACAACACTTGCTACGAATGCATGGTATGTGAGCGGCGGTAACGGTGTGAATGGTAATGGTGGAATTGGCATTGGTAATGGCAATGGTATTACGGGACTTCCCGATGGCACCTATCAACCTGGCTACATCTATTACCCCGGCTACGGTTATTATCCTTATGGGTATAACCCGCTACCATCCACTCTTCCGAAAACCGGCTATTAACTGACAAAAAGCGGGGCGAAAATTCGCCTCGCTTTTTTTTGCGCTTTCTTTTTTGCATATAGTAAGGAAAAATGCAGGAAAGGACGAAATAAAGAATGGAGAGACAGGGTTTAGCAGTCACTGCCAGAAAGCACGAATCGTTTATATTTGACAACGATGCAATAAGTCGCCAGCATTGGGAGCAAAGGCTTAATCACAAAATCCTCAGTATGGAAGAAACAAGCAGCCTGATTCGAAAATATCAGGAAATAGGTGACAGGGAGGCATTTGAACGCATAATCCTACATAATCAGAGATTGGTTTATAGCGTCGCAAAAATGTACATGAAATCAGCAAAGGAATACACCGGTGAACTTATCAATCGTGAGGATTTGATGCAGAGCGGGATGATTGGACTTGTACTTGCGATTGATAAGTTTGATCTGGAGCGTAAAATGAGTTTTTCAACATACGCAGTTTACTGGATTCAACATGAGGTGCGGCGCTACCTCAGTGCCAGTGCTCGAATTATTCACATCCCTGACTATCTTCAGACATCGCTCCGAAACATGAAAAAGGCGAAGTCAGCCATGGCTGCGATGCTGGGAAGAGAGCCCAGTACCTATGAGCTTGCACAAGAGCTGGCAGGTCTCTCACAGGAAACAGTGGAGAGACTTCTTGCATGCGACCCCAAGCCGAAGAGTCTTGATGCTATTATTGAGGAAATGTCAGAAACATACCTCATTGATGAAAATGCGATAGACCCTGAGACGGCCGCAGTGAACGCAGACACGAGAGCAAGAATGGAAAAGTGTATATATGCTGCACTTACGGAGCGTGAGGAACGGATAATCCGTGGGTACTACGGCTTTGGTTTTGGCGGACGTCAATCATTTGGCCAGCTAGGAGAACAAGAGAATATCAGCCGTCAGCGAGCAGAACAAATCCATCAAATAGCATTGAGGAAACTTCGAGGACACAGAGCAATACAAGAGTTGCGTGACTGAAGGATAGGGGGAGAGTGCTTTTAGTGCTTTCCCCTTTCTGCATATAATACTAGGATTTTTTCAGAAAGGAGGAGTGCAAAATCAGATATTCAGAGCAAGAACTTAAACTGATGCTTTCAAGAGGCGGAGCTAAAATATCCGGTGTTCAGAGGAAAAAGCCGCCTGTCTCAAAATCTCGAAAGGGAAGAGCAAAGGATGAGTTTCAATCCTTGGCAGAAGAGATTTATTACCACTATTACATTCAGCCTTTGATATTGCAAGATAAGCTCGAAAGCGTGAATATGCATGAGACATTTCAAATCGTCGAAGCTGTGCAGTGGGGCAAAATCAAGTTAGCCGCTAAAGTCTATACTCCCGATTTTGTCATTCGCTTCCTCGATGGGAAAGTCAAGGTGGTTGAAATCAAGGGTACTAAGGTGAAAAAGCTCCAGAGAGATTATCCTTTGCGCCGCCAGCTGTTTTTATTGAAATACTGCATCCCGAATGATTGGGAATTTGAAGAAGTGAAAGCAGAAGAATTAACACAGAGAATGTGAAAATGGAGGTTTTATGGATACATCAATAGAAGAACGAAGTAGTCGTTTTGTAGTATCAGCTCACAAGGCTGTGACCTACATAGTTTTACTGGCTGTCTTTGCAATGACAATTTGCATCAATATTGCTCGTGCAGAGGTGGCCGAAATCGTCAACAATATTCCAATGACACCAATGACGATGACCGCAATTGAATTGGCACCACGGACAACCCTGCTAGAGGAGGGTATCGAAGCGCCTCCGCTCCCCGGCGTCGCCACAGGGGAAATCAAGAGTTTTACAGTTCCGTCCGCAGAAACCGGCTTCAAGGCTTACATGGGCTATAAAGCCATTACAAACCGAAGTTCTACCCAGTGGAAGTTGCAACAAGATGCCGTGACTGACGAAAATGGCTTCCGAAGATTGGGCAGCTATTACATGGTGGCAATGGGAACCTTTTATGCACCTCAATGCGGCCGAGTTTTTGAAGTCACACTTGAAAACGGAACTGTGTTCCAATGTGTTGTCGGTGATGTGAAGTCCGATATGCACACCGATAGCTTACATCAACATCGAAACGGCAATGTCATTGAGTTTATTGTTGACACAAACAAGATTTCAGAAATCTGCAAACGAATGGGCGACATGAGCTATGCAGAGGGGCTTGGATTCGATAGCAAAATCAGCAGTATTGTACTATTATACAGTCCTTACTAGGGAGGTCAGAAATGTGAAAGCATTAACAAGAAAAGTACTGTTATACACGATGAACCCTGAAGAGAATTTGCGTAAGACCGTAGAGAACGACATTATGTCGTTCTCTATGATTTATGTTGTGTCGGAAGCCACAGCGACTATAAGAGTGCTTTCAAAAGAGACGATTGTACCAGCCATAGACACCCAAAGAAACCTCCTTGCCTTTTTCAGTATGGAGACTGCACGAGAATACGCAGTTTTGTCTGGAGCTGTTTTGGATGGAGCGCCAATGGTAATTTGTTTGAGCAAGAGCGAATTTGTGCAATGCCTTTCCAAGCAGATGCGGGAGAGAAGTGTCGGAGCTGTGCGAGCATATGCAAGGGTTCCGGTTAGCATTGCGGTACCAACAGGAGTCTTTATTCCGACATTCAGGGAGCCGAATATCCCTTATAGAAGCGTTGGGGCGGGGGAGTTTGCATTAGTCTCTGAAATCAAGGATGTTTTAGATAATCATAGTAAGGCAGAGCGGAGAGCATTAGACCCAGCCAAGAACTATGAGAACCCCCATACCCTCTTAGAGAAGCTGTTGCAAGCGAATCTGATTTCGTATGAGGAACTCGACAGAGAAATGGATTTGCCGGTTGGCTTCACAAGCAATTATTGCCACGATTTATCTTCTACTGCAATTGCAAAGGAAGAATTGAAGAAAATTCTCGCTAAATTTGGGTTGCAGGAGTATCTCTATCAGTTTAAGGGGCATTGCTCTGAGCTTGCAACCGAGATTAAGCAGAATCCTGCATTGGACACCTACAACGTGCGACCAACCCAAATTTCTACAAAGGAACGGTTCACCCTGACTCGTGTTCGTAGAGGAAAAGACCAGGTTAATAGCGCCTTTGTCTATGGGTTGAGCTTGAAAAGTGGTGCTCCTCGTACTATTGATGTCGTGGTTACATCGCCCTTTGGCTATGAAGCAGGCAGGGAGTACGAAATTGTGGGTCTGGAGCCGTTGATTGATGAGAGCGGAGAAAAATCTCTTATGGATGTCCAGCGAATGCCGACCCCTGAGGAAGAGGCTGCGAGGGATGAAAAGATAGCCAAGAGGTCAGAGAAAAAGCCGCTCCAAAAACCGAAGTTTGAAGCAGCTGGAGAGGATGAGACGGACCCGAAGCGAGATGAGATTATCAAATACTTTAAGCGCATAAGGGGAGATAACTACAATGCGGCGAAAGCGGCTTATGATAGCCTGACTGCCCATGAGGATATTTTGGAGGAGTTCTATCAGCACATTAAGCGAGGGAAGACCCGAAATCTTGAGGTGCGAGGATACAGCATCAGACGGCTGACCTCGAAACTCAATTATTCGCTGTATGATGCTTGCCTGATGCTCATGAAACTGCGAAAAGACCCGCAGCCCACCTTACAGGAGCTGAAGTATCGGGAAACCAACCCTCAATATCAGAAAAATGTGGGTGGAGATGGACAGAAGGAAGGGAAGTAGGTTTGCTTTGGGAAAAACGCTGAAAGATAGAGAGCTGGAACTTCTTCGAAAACGAGAATTCCAGTTAAACATTGTGGATCTTTCTGGGATAGCTTCCTTGCACGCAAAAACACAGGGCGAATATTTGACGCTTCTGGAAGAGCTGACTCAAGGGTAGGGACTAAATTAATCTATGAGACCACACAATTTGTGTGGTCTCTTTTTTGGAGTTTCACAGGAGGTCAGATGATTTCCTATTATGGACTGGAGTCTCATGTTAAGAATCCAACCATGCGTTTATCCCCAAGACTGCAAAATAAAAAGGCCCTTCAGAAGCTGAAGGGCTGAGTGTCTGTTCTTGTGAGGCCATATCGAGATGTATAGTTTTATGGCGAAAATTTGTCACGCGTATTTGTTATATGGAATGATTTTCGAGAAGTCTTGACTACGCATAAGAAATGTTGAGGGTTCTAATTGGCTGGAAAAGTGCATGTTAACCTATTTCCGAATGAATTTACACTTGGGATAGCTCGAACATCCCCAAAACTCTCCATATTTCCCATTACGCCTAACTAGCTGCGCATTGCAGTAAGGACAAGTCGTTCCGCTCGTTCTCTCTCGAACCGATGCGGCATGAGCCTGTTTTTGCTCTGTCGTGACATTCGCTGCATTTGCTAGTTTTGCGGCATAAGCATCAACCTGCCCAGAGGAAAAGATGGTAGGCTTACTATCAATGTCTCTGCGCAATGTCCGCAACAGATAACTGCGGTGTAAGATAGTGTAGCTCATCGTATTTATCGGAGCACTTTTCAATGTACATCTATCCGAAAAACGATATATGAAAAGATTTTAGTAGCATCTATGCCAAGAAATTCGCCCATAGCCTTACAATGAGTGGCGTTTTGCTTGATGGGATTGTAGAACTGATGCTTTTCGCCATTCCACAGACTTTGTGTCCATTTCTGTTGATCTGCTCTGCCAAAAATCCACCCGCTGTAATTCTTGCTCTCAAAAATGTAGAATCCCTTCTCATGCACCATTACAACATCGATTTCTGTCGTTCGACCCTTGTAGGAGAGGTAGACGTTACTTATTACTCTGCTATATCCGGGGAGGTTATCTTTTCCAAGGGCATATTCTGTCAGATACTCGCCAAACTGGCCAGCGTTTTTGTAGTTGAGGATGGCTTCTAATGGGTTAGGTTCTTCTCCTCGAAGCATTTCAAATAGTCCCATTTAGTAGTCCTCCTTGAAAAGAGTTTGGCAAAATCAAGTTTGCTCGTTTGGAGGCATTTTCTCCCCTAATACTTGCCCCATCACCTCAGTAAAATCCAGTGCATTCTCTCCAGTGATAACCGGTCGACCAGAGGCCTGTTCAATATTTTTTCTGGTCTCTCCAACAATACTTCCACCTTCTCTGGCAACCATGCGATTGGCATCCAACCCCTCAGGTTGTTTTGCTTTAGAGATTTCTGTGGTAGTTGCTTCTGCAAGCATATTGAGCACCAGCTCAAGCGTCGTCATATTGTCCCGCAAGCTTTCTTTTGTAAGGCCTTTCAGCTTTTTGTAGTCACGGGTGGAAAGTCCTGCCCACGCCCGTGTAATCTCGTCTGTCAGAATTGCATACTCCTTGCCCTTCTGTACACCACGGTCGTCCCATTCATCAGTTAGCTCTTTTCTCACCTGAATTGCTTGTAGTCTTTGATTAATCCAGTCCCTAGAATAGCCTTTCTTTAGATAGGTTTCCAAAGCTCGATCAATGGAAAGTTCTGGGTCGAGAGTCTCTTCAATACGCTCTCGTCCAAGTGCCGCAAGCCACTGTTTAAAGGGCTCTGCTTTAGAAGAAGGAATGGACTGAATTAGTCGGAAAAGTTGCTCCATATTGGCAACATCAGTCTGCCGCATTTTCCCATCTGCGGCTTTCATTTTCAAAGCGTTACAATTTGTAACGCTTTCATTCCCTTCGTCCTTTAGGCGTTTTTTCAGCACACGCCAATATACTTGAGGGTTGGGGCTCTCGCTAAGGGCTCCAACAACATCTACAATCGAAAAATACCACTCTTGGGAGTCCTCGTTCCACAAAGAGCGAATTTTTTTATCCTCAAACTTTTGAATGTTATCCAGCAATATCATACAGCTCCTTTGCGGTTCGTTGTTACCTTCTATTATGCCATAATTTTGATGTGACTTCAAGCGCTACCCAAAGAGTCTGCAAATAGAAAAGCCCTCCAAAATTGGAGGGCTGATTTTGCTGCCAATTAAAGAGGTATATAAGGGATGGTGAGGTCATCCAATACGCCCCATTTTGCATAGTCGTACCAATGGGTGCTACACCACGGATGATACTTATTAACGCAGACTTTCACATGCTGGGAAAGTTCAAAGAACGATTCCAGAAGAGCTTTGGTACTCGCAACACTGTCAAAGAAGAAATCTGTTTCATCGAACAATAGCACTTTGGTATCAGCATTAAGGAGCGAAAGTATGTCCTTAGTGTTCAAGCTGCCATCAGGCAACATGTATTTCTCAATAGAATATTGGCGCATTCCTGCTGGATAAATAGAAAGTTTCTGACGTTCATCATCGTCAGCAAAGCATGATGCATCCAGTAAACTTTCGGGTCGGAAAAGGACAATATCTTTCTCTATTCCCTTCTTTCGGATGTAGCGGATTAGCCGGTATGAGCCGCAGACAAAGGCGAAAAAATTGTCGCTGAATTTGAGTGGCGAGAAAAAAGAGGAGCATTCCATCCCTATCCTTGGATAATCAGACTTGTATCCCCAGCCCTCTTTTAGTTTTTGAGCAATTTCATCCTGAAACTCCTCAGTATGTCCGTAATAATCCCATATTTGGACTCCATTTCCTGCATATCGAAGCAAAGCATAATCTGGAACCATGCCTAAGTCGAAGTCCTCAAAGTCGACAACGTGATACTTTTGCCCTTTGCCAGGCGTTGCAATGAGTCCTGCTTTAGAAAAACACTTGAAAATGTTGCTTAATATTTTGCTCATTTCTCTACATCCTTACCGCATTATTGTGTTCCTTTTTGTCTTAGATGTAAATATTATATGCAAAAAAAGTTTTGCTTTCGAGAATGGAGGCTGCCACAAATGGAAACGCTGGCCTACTTGATATACTGTCTTATTCAGTTTTGTTATGTTGCTTGTTTTTTTCAAAACCTTCTGCCATCATCTGTGCAGAAAGTTCAAATCCATGGACATAGCCCCAAATGGTGAAGCATGTTGCATCATTTAGATATAGGTCGCAGAGAAGCTCGAGGCGGTTATAGTCGTCTTCGGACAGTGCCTTTTTAAGATGTTGTTGAGCTGACGCAAATTGATCCACAATCTCTTTATATTCATCTGTGTTCGGGACGATTCCCTGAGGAGGGTAGGGCTTTTCTTCATGAAACTGTTTAAGAATAGCGTCTTTCGCCGCAGCCATATTTTCAGAGCTTGTAGCGAGTGCTTTAGCCATCATTGTTGCCGCTAGCCCGAACCCGTAGAAAAAGCCTTCCTTGCATCCAATTTCTACGTATTCCATATGCATATCACTGAGGGTTTGGAAATGCTTCTCACAGTCCAATTTTGCTGTGACTTTTTGAAAATATTCTTCTTCAGGCGCAATCTTGTCAGAAAGCTCCTTTTCTTTCCCTTTGACGATAATCGTGTCAATATCTTGTGACGGATACAGTTCGCCATGATAAAACTGCTCTAGGATAGGTTTCTCTACTTGTTTAGCCATTCAGAACACGCTCCTTATAAAGTATTATTCCAGTAAATCTTCAATTCGACACTTCAATGTCTTTGCAAGAGCTACTAATGCTACCACCTGCGCTTTATTGATGTCATTTTTCCGCTGTTCATAAAGCTGGATACTGCGAAGCCCGACACCAGATCGTTCAGAGAGTTCTCTTTGGGAAAACCCTCGCGCCTTACGAATTCGCCCTAAATTAGTCATCTGCTCGGGCGCATTTTGTATTAACTCATCCGCTATTTGAGCAAACTTCGTCAAGTCCGCCTCATGAAGTGTTGAATATCGTTGCAACGACCAACTAATCGTAAGCCCATATCGGAATAACAATGAGAACGATTTTCCGCTATGCCACTGGTACCAAGCCAATGTCCAGCCAGCCCAGTATTCAGGAGACTTGTTTATGGTTTGAGATGGAGGTGTTGTTATTCGTTTTCCATTCGTAGATGCAATCACCTTTCGTGCCAACTCTGGCCCTGATAAACCTGCTATATATTTGGGATTCCCATTGCCAAATTCATCGGCGATGCCAGAGAAGAGAAACAGCTCCAAAAACTTGTCCCCATCATAGCCGCAATCATTCACAGCATAATCAAACATGTCACCAAGGTTTTCCATTGCGTTGTCGAGATACATCTCGTTGTAAGCGTGGATCATCGTTTCTCCACCTCTCTCTCAGAATGTCTAATATATACACGCTATTATAAACCCGAACATTTCCACTTTCTTGTTTGAAATTGTCTCTTGCGGTTTGGTCACGAGCAGTACGCTTTGGGTAGTAGATCTCTGATTTTACCAGTTCATATTTGAGAAATTGAACCTGCTCAAACGCCCTCTTTGAACGCAGAACTACTTGTTCACCAAGTTCTCCAAGGTGCATTGCTTTGCTAAGCTGCTCTAACGAAATGGTGCCGGATAAGAAAGCTTTGGCAAATGAAAAATATGAATCATCTGCACGATAGCCAGTGATCACATCATACTGCTCATAAAATGTCAGAAATTCTTGATTCAAATATTCTTTAGCCTCAACTGCGATAGGAGCGGATATGGAGAAAGTGCGGTTGTTTATTAGAATAGCCAGCCAATTGAGAATATTATATTCATCAGAGCTTAGCCGCATGATGTTAAGTCCATTGGTGTCGAGTTCATAATGATTAACAACACCACCTTGGACTCCTGCGCACGACCATTCTTTGGCAAGCTCGATTTCTTGCGTGCAGTAGAAGCCAAGACCATAATCGTTGTTTGGATTTCCTGTGCCGAATACTGGCTTTTCTATGATGCTGGGAGAACCATGATATAGAAGTACGGAGCGACCCACTCAGAACACCTCCAAAATAAGTATCATTACAGCGATAGTCCTCTGCGCCTTGATTATATCGCTATAATGATAGCTTGTCAAGAGCGTAGGGCTTTTTTGTATTATATGCAAGTGTTCGAAAACAGCTAAACTTGTCTTATTGCTAGCCCTCCCTCATAATAGACCTTATGAAAAGGAGGACCACCAATGACTGAA
>JGI994J12354_10000457_pt1 | contig 40854 bp, 35 predicted proteins | sample IntmicLarv3ML3BL_FD_12354 | JGI IMG/M metagenome (IMG submission 12354) | reverse complement strand
TAATGGAGGCTTTCAACCCGCCACCAGGAAGCGAGGGAGGGGTGGGTGCTGCGGTGGCGGCGGGCGTAGCGGTGGGTACAGCAAAAGGCGCGAGGGTGGGCGTAGCCGTGGGCGCGGCAAGGCTTTGGGCCGTTGGAATCAGCAACAGAACGACCGCGGCAATTCCATACGCAAGGCGCAACGCGATTCTGCGGTTCATCGTCTGTCTCCTCGTATTGTAAGATTGGTCAACAAAAATGCAAGTTTGGCAGATGAAGCTACAAGATTGGCAAGCGAAATTGTAAGATTCGCAAGTGAAATTGCTGGATTGGTTACAAAATTCGCAAATGAAACGACGAGATTAGTGTTTTGCCGTGATGGTGGTTGTCCAGCCCATGGTGTCGGGCACGCGGCCATATTGAATGCCGGTGAGGGTTTGGTACATGCGGGTGGCGACCGGCCCCATTTGCCCATCGGCGATTTGGATTTCGGTGCCATTCCAGCACAGATGGCTAACTGCCGAAATAACGGCAGCAGTGCCCGTGCCAAAGACCTCTTGCAAGCGGCCTTCTTGCTGGGCCTTGAAGATTTCCTCAATGGCGATGGGGCGTTCTTCCACGCCAAGCCCGAATTCCCGGGCCAGTTGCAGCACGGAATCCCGCGTGATGCCGGGCAGAATGCTGCCTTGCAGGGCGGGGGTAACGAGCTTGCCGTCCATGACAAACATGATGTTCATGGCCCCGACTTCTTCGATATATCGACGCTCGCGGCCATCCAGCCACAGCACCTGCGCGTAGCCCTTTTTCTGCGCCTCGTTGGAGGCCAAAATGCTGGCGGCATAATTACCCGCGGTTTTGGCGAACCCAACGCCGCCGCGCACAGCACGCACGTATTCGTCCTCAACAAAAATCTTGACGGGCTTAAGCCCCTCGGCGTAATACGGCCCAGCGGGCGACAGGATGATGAAGAAAATATAGGAATGCGCGGCATGAACGCCCAAGGTCTCGTCGTTGGCGATCATGGTGGGGCGAATGTACAGGGATGTGCCCTCTTGCTTGGGTACCCACAGGCGTTCCAACTCGACCAGCTTTTCCAAGGCTTCCATGCAATCGTCCACGTTTAACTCGGGCATGCACAGCCGCTTGGCCGATTGATTCATGCGGACAAAATTATCACGTGCGCGAAACAGCTGAATGCTGTCATTGGCGCAACTGTATGCTTTGAGGCCTTCGAAAATCGCCTGTCCGTAATGCAGAGAAGAGCAGGCGGGTTGCAAAGCGAAGGGTGCATAGGGTACGATGCGTGCGTCGTGCCAACCGCGATTCTGGGTGTGGTTGAGCACAAACATATGGTCGGTGAAAATCCGCCCAAAGCCCAGCTTGGATTCATCGGTTGGCTTGGATTTTTGCTCGGCGCAAAGCTGCATGGTGATGTTCATGGTAGACCTCCGTCACTCTCAAAAGAGCCAGTCGGCGACTGACCTCCCGATATCATAAGCTTTTTTGACAAAATTTGCAAGAGGTCAGCGCACCCAATGTGCGCTATTGAGCGACATCATCTTGTCCCAATTCCCATTGCCGTATGCTCTGCATCAGCATATCACTGCGGGGTTTTTCCAGTTTGTTGATGCGCAAATTGGCCAGCACGGCCTCTTGGCGAAATCCAATGCCGATGAGGGGTAGGTTTTCGCGAATTTGCGTGCAGATGTCCTGCATGGCCAGCTTGCAGTCCTCCTCGGTAGCGGCTTCTTTGTACCGTGAAAGTGCGCCGTCCAAGGCGCTGAAGGAGGTGTGCATGATGTTGGAGGAACCCATGGTGTTGAGCAAAAAATCCCAATCCGGCATACGGGAAAAGGTGATGCCGGTGTAGAGGCAATCCACGCTTTTGTCCTTGGTGATGATCTCATCGTATTCAGCCATGGTCAGCGGATTAACCGTTACTCTGCAACCGATTAACCCCAACTGTCGGGCGATTTCATGTGCGGCTTCAAGGTGTTCGGGGTATTGCAGACTGTCGTATACCGCCAGCTCAAACTTCAGCTCCATGCCGGACTTAATCAAGCATTGGTGATCATCGCTCCATCGCCAACCAGCGTCTTCCAGCAGTTGCTTTGCCAGCTTGAGGTCGTAGGAAATTTGTTCAAGCGCCGGGTTGTACAGCCAGTCGTCCGGCGTCAGCGGCGTGTCGCTGGGAAGCAAAAAGTTGCAATAGGCCCGTGCGCTCAAGGTGTCTTTATCCAACGCCGTTGCGATGGCTCGACGGACGGCGCTTTGGGCCAGCACGCTGTTGTTGAAGTTGGGAAGCAAGCATTGATACGTCTGCGTGACGCAGGAAATCACCTGCGACCGTCCGTAGTTTTGATAGCTCGCGGCCGTGCGGTTGAGCGTGGAAAGCATGTCGATTTGGCGGTTGGAAAAGGCAGCCAGCGCGGCGGGCTCGTCCTTAAAATAGCGCAGGGTGACGGTTTCGATATCGGGCAACTGCCGCCACCACTTTTGGTTTTTAATCATGACCATGGCTTGATCATCGTTGGCGGTTACCCGAAAGGGCCCGCTGCCGATGGGCAGTTCCGTTTGACCATAGGCGTGTTCGGACACCACGGGAAACACCATGGCGCGCAAAAAGGTGCGCATGGGCTTGGCGCAATAAACCCGAAGCGTGTAGTCTCCTGTTGCCTCATACCGCGTGGCGGCCGTAAGCGCCGAGCGGTACGGCGAATTGGCATTTGCCATGATTTGATCCATGGTAAACACCACGTCATGCGCCGTCACCTTGTTGCTGGTACCGTGAAACTCAATGTCCTCGCGCAGGGTAAATGTCCAGCAGGTTTCACCGTTTTGGGTGGAATCCTGCCAAGTTAGGGCCAGATTTTCCACCAACCGACCGTCATCGGTGAAATCAATAAAGTTATCAAATACCAGAGACATGGCCTGTTGCATCTGGCGGCTTTTGGGCACCAGCGGATCGGGTGCGCTGCCGTCGTTGGGTAAGTACAACCGCAATTCGCCCGGCGGGGCGGGTTCGGCGCTGGGCAAAGGCTGGGGCGTTGGGCCAAGGCCAGATTGCCCGCAACCAGCCAGTAGCGAGGCGACAACGCCGAGCAGCAGGATGCGATGAAGGGCGAGCTGCCGCAGGCCAAGGCCAAGTTGGCGGAGGTGCTTGAGGGCATATTGCAGTGTATTATTGAAAGCGTTTTTGATAAATCGCATAGGCCTCCTCCACTTGTGTTACGTAGCTTCTGGTTTCCGCAATCGGGATGTTATTCAACTCGTCCTGGGCCGTTTTGCCCTGCTCCTCCAGCCAGCGGCCCACGCGGTTTGGCCCGGCGTTGTAGGCGGCCAAAACCGTGCGCATGCTGGTGAAACGCCCCTGCAAATAGGATAAATAGTAGACGCCGTATTGGATGTTGTCGCCGGGGGTTTTCAGGCAACCCTCGGTGTAAGCGATGCCCATTTTGGGCGCTAGCCATTCGGCGGTGTCGGGCATCAGCTGCATCAGGCCGGTTGCGCCCGCATGGGATACAGCTTCGGGCTGATATCGGCTTTCCACATAGATGACGGCGGCAATCCACGCGGGCTCGACGTCGTAGACCTCGGCGTTTTGCAAAATTTCGGTTCGGTACAAATCGGGGTATTTCATCACATGATGAAAGTTTTGTGCGATGCGATATCCCACACACGCGAGGGCGACCAACACGCACAAGGACACAAGGGCAACCAAGGCGCGGGATTTCTTTCCTTTCCTTATGTTGCCGGTGTTTTTTCTCACACTGCTTGCTCGTTTTCCTGCGCTACTTACGTTTTTCTTCATGTAAAAAACCATGCCTCCAGACTGCGCCGGGTGTTTTGCCAGTCGCCGTTGTTATCGATGCGCACGGGGTTGTGCGCGGCGTAGGCTTCGTCGGTCATTTGGGCATTCATTCGTGCTTCAATCTGCGCTGGCGTCAGCTCGCTGCGCGCTTGCACACGCGCCGCGCGTACCGGGCGCTCGGCCCAAACCCACAGCACGACATCGCACAAGGCGTTGAGCCCGCATTCAAAAAGCAAGGGGGCCTCCAGCACAACGGCGGCGTGGGCGATTTTTTGAGGGGGGGAGCGTTGGCTTTTGGTCAAATCGCCTGGCTCGTCTTGAGGAAGAATCCACAATTCGCCTTTGGCAAGCGCATCCAACCGCGCTTGAATCTCGGCTGTAATTAGCGGGTGCGTCAGGTCATTCAACCGGCCAAGCTGGGCCGCGTCGGCAAAGACAACCTCGGCTAAGGCGGCGCGGTTCAAGGTTTGATCCGGATTGAGTATGCTTGCGCCAAACGCATCAACCAGCACGAGCCAGCAAGATTGGTTGGGGCGGCATAGGTCGTGGTAGACGGCGTCCGCATCAATGACGGGCAGCCCCTGCGCGGCAAACCACGCTGATACTTGGCTTTTGCCAGCGCCGATGCCGCCGGTTAATCCGATGATGCGCATGGTTTTCCTCGCTTTCTAAAGCAACTATTGCTAAGAATCCCGCCCTCACCCGCCACGCAAACGCCTGCCTTCCGTGCCGTGCTGCTAGGCTGTGGCCGGGCTTCCTTTGTGTTAAGCGGACATGCGCCCGGCCTATTGGGGCCCATCCCTCACTTGGCCTCGGCCCAATTCGTTGCCACATGAACATCTGCCAAAAGGGGGACGCTTAATTGTACAACATTTTGCATGCGCTGTGTCAAAATTTCGCAAACCCGATTGATTTCTTCCAGCGGTGCGTCGACAATCAATTCATCGTGCACTTGCAGCAGCAGTTGGGCGCGCAAACCCTCTTGCACAAAGGCGTCGTGCACCGCCACCATGGCCATTTTGATGATGTCGGCGGCTGTGCCTTGAATGGGCGTATTCAGCGCGGCGCGCAAGCCAAATTGCTTGACATGATGCAGCGGCGAGGCCAGCTCGGTAATGGTGCGCCGGCGGCCATGCAGGGTACATGCACCGCCCTCGGCCATGGCTTGTACGCCATTTTGTGCCATCCAAGCCTTGATGTTGGGGTATTGGTCAAAATACTTTTCAATAAAAATCGCGGCTTCCTTGCGCGAAATGCCCAGCTGACGCGCCAGCCCAAAATCGCTGATGCCGTACACAATGCCAAAATTCACTGCCTTGGCCGCTGAACGCTGGGCGGGGGTGACCTCCTCGGGCGGGATGCGCTCCACCGCCGCCGCTGTGCCGCGATGGATATCTTGTCCTTGAAGAAAGGCCGCCATAAATCCCGGATCCTTGGTGTAATGCGCCAAGATACGCAGCTCAATTTGCGAATAATCCGCGCTGATCAACCGCCAATCCGGCGCACGCGGCACAAATGCCCGGCGAACTGCGGCACCCTCGGGCGTACGCACCGGGATGTTTTGCAAATTTGGCTCGACGCTGGAAAGGCGGCCGGTTGCCGTTTGGGTTTGCTCAAAGGTGGTGTGAATGCGTCCGTTTTTGCAGGTCGCCTGTAAACCTTCTATGTAGGTGCTGCGCAGCTTGCTGTTTTGCCGCAACCGCAAAATGGTTTCGATGCAAGGATGCTGATCCAACAGCCCTTCCAAAACCGAAACATCCGTGGAATATCCGCCCTTGGTTTTTTTGCCGGTGGGCAGCCCGAGCGTTTCAAAAAGCACCTGTCCCAGCTGCTTGGGTGAGGCGATGTTAAAGCCATCCACCCCGGTTTGCTGATAGATGAGCGCCGTGTCCCGCGCGATGTCGGCGTCCAGCTGCCGCCCCAGCGTTTTGAGTACCTCGACATCCACACAAATGCCGGTTTGGTGCATACGCCACAGCACATAGGCCGTGGGCAGCTCGGTTTCGGCGTACAAACTGTAAGAATCTTTTTCCTTCAAAATCCGCGACAACGCGTCCCACGCTTGCCAAAGCCCCTTGGCTCCATCGTTTTGCGCGTGGGCGGTTAAGATGCCCTCCGGGTTGGCGAAATTGGCGGAGGTATCCACCACATAGGCGGCCAAGGCGACGTCGGACAAATTGGCGGGCAGGGGCAAATCGGCCTGTGTGCATTGGGCAAACAGGCGGCTGCATTGCCAAACAATCAACGGCTTTTGCCAGAGGGGTGCCAATTGCGCGGCCCAAGGCGGCGCGGTGGTGACTGCATCAAATAGGGAAAGCTGCGCCGCCGGCTGAATATCCAGCGGCGCGCGAAGCCAGCTTTTGCCGTCGTAGGCCTCGGCGTGGGTTTGATCGTGATAAAAGGCCAGACGCTCGGCCTTTTGCATGGCTTTGAGCAAACCGCTCAGATCCGTATCCACGGGCTTTTCCTCCGAACGTTCGGGTGCGGGCTGGCCCAAAACGGGCTTAAGCTTGGGGATAAGGCTGTTCATGTCCAATCCGCGCGCCCAAGTGATGCCCTGGCTTTGGAAGCCGGCAAAGGCAAAGGAGGATAGGCTCGGCATATCAAAATCGGTGCGAATAATCGCCAAGCGCCGTGACAAAAAGCAAAGCTCGCGGTTTTCTTTCAGCTTTGGGCCCAGCTTGCCCGATATCTTATCTAGATTTTCATACAATGAATCCAGTGTTCTGTACTCGGTCAACAGCCGAAGGGCAGTCTTCTCCCCCACCCCCGGCACGCCGGGAATGCGGTCGCTGGCGTCGCCCATCAGGGATTTCAAATCAATCATGCCTGCGGGCGTTAGGCCATATTCTTCCATTAAAACTGCGGGGGTGTACACGCTGGTTTCCGACATGCCCCGCCGGGTCAGCACCACATGGACGCAATCGGAAACCAATTGCAGCGCATCGCGGTCGCCCGTCACCAAAAAGCAGGGCATATCTGCGGCACAGCACAGCGCGCCCGCGCAGCCTAAAAAGTCGTCGGCCTCCACGCCGTCCTGCTGAATGCGCGCGATGCCCATGGCGTCCAAGCCCTGTTTGAGCAAATCAAACTGCACCCGTAAATCCGCGGGGGTCTCGGGACGTCCCGCTTTATAATCCGCATAAAATTCGTGGCGAAAGGTGGGGCCGTGGGCGTCGAAGGCCACCAGCAAATGGGTTGGCGCGTATTCGCTTAAAATCCGCCCCAGCATATTGAAAAACCCCACCAAGGCTCCGGTGGGTGCACCATTGGATGCCGTAAAGGGGGGCAGGGCAAAATACGCGCGGTACAGCAGACTGTTACCATCCAAAACCACCATTTTGCTCATGCGCGTTTCACCGATCCTTTGTAATAGAGGGTGCTTCAAACTCCACAGGGCGTAGCATTTGCGACAGGACGGGCCGACACCGGCACACGCCATGATACTCACGGAAACCCCTGCATCGCCTTATTGTACCATAAACCACAATCGCACGGCTATCGCCGCAGGGCTGCAAGGTGAAATTCGCTGAGGCTCGTTATACCATAAACCACAATCGCACGCCTATCGGCGCAAGGAAGTTTATGGCGAAACTCGCTGTGGCTCGTTATACCATAAGCCACGATTAAACGGCTATCGCCGAGCGGAAGCTTATGGCGAAACTCGCTGTGGCTCATTATCCCACACTATACCCCGCTCTGCACGTGGATGACCGAAACCTCATACGCCGTGCGGAACTCCTCGCGGCTGTCCCCCAGCCGCTTGATGTACATGCGCGACTGAAACCGCCCCTGAATGCGCACAGGCTCACCGCCTTCCAGCCGCGAGCAATACAACGCTGCCGGCCCCCACGCGATGCAGGGGATGAAATCGCTTTGCTTGTGCAGCCGCTCCGCCACCAAGAGCATATCGGCAATTTCGCGTCCGAGTGGCGTTTTGCGGTAGATGGGTTTTTTGCAGAGCCGCCCCGTAATGTGCACAAGATTCTGCCCCTCGCCATGCATTTGTTCAAGCAACTCCATGCGCTTGACATGTACCATCACGCGCAGGTGACGCCCGTCCGAATCGTTGTACCGCTGGGTGCGAATGCAGCCTTGGATGCTGACATTCATATCCGGCCGCCACTCGCCCGGTGGCATCACATGGGGGCGAAAAACCAGCGGCACGCGGTCGGTCATGGCGCTGCGGCGCGGAATTTCCAGCGTGCTTCGGCAGATGATCAGTCCGTTGGCGTCATAGCCGCGCGTGACGTCCTCGGCGATGCGGCCGCACAGACTGCATTGATTGATATCCACACAAAACTCCTTCTTTGGCATAAATCATAGGAATTTAACCGCGCGTTGATTTAGGCTCTGGCTCGTTGCGTGCCGGTTTTATCCACATAGGTTTCGCCGGTTTTCAGCATCTCGGAAACCGTGACAAACTGATAGCCCTCGGCCTGCAGATCGGCAATCAGCCGATTCAGCGCACCAACCACGGAAACATTGTTGGTTTGCATCAGCACAATGTCGCCGGGCTTTATGCTCTTTTTGATGCGCTTTTCGATATCGTCCGCAGTTTTGCCGTCCCAGTCGTAGGCGTCCAAGCTCCATTGCACTGCCGTCATGCCTTCCTCGGCGGCCACGCGGATGAGCGTGTCGTTGTACTCGCCAAAGGGCGGGCGGAAGAGCATGGGCTCGCGGCCGGTTAGGCTGTGCAGCTTTTGGCAGTTGGCGGTTAGATCGGCTTGCATTTGCTCGCGCGTCAGCGAGGCCATGTGCAGATGGTTGGTGGAGTGACACGCCACCTCATGTCCACGCTGGGCAATTTCGCGCACGGTTTGCGGGTATTGATCGGCCCAGAACCCCACGATAAAAAAAGTGCATTTGATATTGAAACGATCCAACTCATCCAAAATTGGGGTGACATGCTGCTCGCCCCATGCGGCGTCGAAGGTCAGCGCGACTTTTTTGTCCTCTATCGCCACGCGGTACACGGGCAGCTGACGCCCGGATTGCAGGGTGGTCTGCTGAGAATCCGCACCCCGGGAGCCGGAGAAAAAGACAACCAACAGCACCACTGCTGCTACAATGGCCGCGCCAAGCAGGGCCCACCGTAAAATCTTCGCTTTGTTGACCACATACACAAACATCGTTTCATTACCGCTTTCCATAGGAATGATACCGGTGACACCCGGTGAGGGAGGAGGAAGGATATCGGCCGCGCAATCGCAACCTGTGGTGCAGTTTATGCGTGAAAATCATTGAAAAGAACCACGTTGTGGTGTATAATACCTGCGGTGATAATATGAGCAATCCCATTGCGAGCGCCCTGGTTGAAGCCGTCTTTCCCGACGGTCTTGTCTGCATGGTTTGCGGCAAGCGGCAGGCCGACAACCAGCTGGTTTGTGACGACTGCGCGGTCGCCATGCTGCCCTGGGAGGGCCCGGAACACGCGGTTTGGGTGTATATGGGCGCTGCGGCTGAGGCTGTGCGCATGTTGAAATATCGCGATGCAACGGCACTGGCCCGGCCCATCGGTTTGCAGATGGCCGCCCTTTCGCTCAAGCGCCAGTTGGACGCCGATGTACTGGTACCGGTGCCGATTTACTGGCGCAGACGCTGGTCGCGCGGGTATAACCAAGCCCGGCTGCTGGCCGATTCCATGGCGCATTATCTGAATTTGCCGGTTGATGAAAAAACCTTGGTGCGCGTTCGTCATACGCCATCCCAAGCCGGATTGACGCGTGAACAGCGGCTCATCAACCTGGACGGAGCCTTTGCCGTGCGTGATCAAGCCTTACGCGGAAAGCGAATTTTGCTGGTGGATGACGTTACTACCACGGGCGCGACGTTGCAAGTTTGCACCCAAGTTTTGCGACAGGCGGGCACCAAACAGGTCATTGGCATCACGGCTTGCCGAACGGACGAAACCTAATACTGCTCCCAATTTAAAATATTGAAACAAGAGGCGCGAAAATAACAAGCCGGATTTCAAGATTTTAAATTTGGAGTAGTATAACACTAAGGCAAAGCCAAAGGACGTTTGGCCGAGTTTGGCATAAAATTGAACATTTTTTCAATTTGGGTATTGCTTTTCTGATTTCAATGCATTATAATACCGTTGTGCTCATAGGTATGGGATGGGTCTGTGGTTGAAAGTCGACGCCAGCTGCGGGCAAAACGACCCACGTAACCAAAGTAAAACTTAGCTTTGGGATCATGGCGCAGTCTAGTTGTAAGTCCGTTCGCGTTCGCTTGGCATGGCGGGATAACTCCACGGCTCATGTGCAAACCAACAGATCGGCAAGTGTGGGGGCAAAGACCAGGTCAGCCTTCCAAACAGAGCACAAAGTATAATCCAAAAGGAGATTCCGCAAATGTACCAAGACAAAACCCTGATCTGCAAAGAGTGTGGTGCTGAATTCATCTTCACCGCCGGCGAGCAAGAATTCTACGCCTCTCGTGGCCTGATCAACGAACCCAGCCGCTGCAAAACCTGCCGCGACACCCGCAAGAACAGCTCCCGCCCCCGCGAATACTATGAAGCCGTTTGCTCCATGTGCGGTGGCCCCGCTCGCCTGCCCTTCCAACCCAAGCAAGACAAACCCGTATACTGCAGCAAGTGCTTTGAGTCCGTTAAAGGTCAATGATCACAATCAAACGCATCGGCGTTTGCTTATATACTGCATATACATCAAGCCGTGCACCAAGTGCACGGCTTTTTGTGTTTGCGGCTTTTGCCACATGGTTTTTATGCGTGTGGCTTTTGTGTGGATTTTTCCGTGAAAACAACGGTTTTCACTTGGGGAAAAATATGGTATAATGTTGGGTGTCCGTGGGGGAATCCGCTTTGGCGCGTATCCCTTGACATCAATGGCGATGCCGTGTTTCTATTTTCACTTTTGTTGTAAGGGTTCTTTCATGATTTTAGCCAGCCTTTCGCCCCGACGTGCCGAACTTTTGGCGCGCCTTGACCTCGCGTTTGAAATCTGTGCCCCCACCTGCGATGAAGAAATTGACCCCGTTCTGTCCCCGAGCGAGATGGTGCGGCAGTTGGCCAAACGCAAAGCGTTTAGCATTCCCGCGCCGATGCTTGCGACGTTCCTTTCGACGCACAACGACGGCGCGGTTCCTGCAACGTCCACGCCAGCGCACCAAAGCGCAAATCGTGAAGCATCCGCTCCGGCACACAGCGGCGCGATTCTTTCGGCACCCGCTCTAGCGCACCAAGGTGCGATTCTGGCCGCGGATACCCTTGTGACGTTTCGTGACACGGTATTTGGCAAGCCGACCGACGCCCAACACGCCCGCGACATGCTGTTAGCGCTCTCCGGCCAAACCCACGACGTATTCACTGGCCTGTGTCTGCGTTTGCGCGACGGTAGTCATGACACGTGGGCGGTTGGCACACGGGTGACCTTTGCCCCTATCCCGCCCCCGTTGATGGAAGAAGCCATTGCCGACGGACTGGACAAAGCTGGCGCGTATGGCATTCAGGGTGTTGCCGCGCGGTTTACCGAGCGAATTGAGGGCTGCTTTTTTAATGTCATGGGTCTGCCGCTCTCTTCGCTTCAACAAAAGCTGATGCTTCACGGCCTGTTACCAATGACGTAAACCCGCGCAAGATGGTCTGTTACCAATGACGCAAACGCGCACGAAATCGGGCATTCCACAGCTTGTTACCATAATGTAAACACACATTCAAAAAATCGGAGGCTCCATGAGCTTGCTCGACAGATTCTCAAGAGATTTATCCATAGACTTGGGTACCGCCAACGTGTTGGTTTTTGCGCGGGGGTGCGGCATTGTTGTACGTGAGCCCACGGTGGTGGCGGTAAAAAAGCAGGGTGCCAACCGATCGGTTGTGCAGGTAGGCGCCGAAGCCAAGCGCATGATCGGCCGCACAGCCAGTAATATTTCGGCCATTCGGCCCTTGCAGGGCGGCGTCATTGCCGATATTGATGTCACCGAGGCCATGCTGGCGCACTTTATTAAAAAAGCCATGAAACGCATGGGGCCTTTTGGCAAACGTCCCCGCGTGGTGGTCTGTGCGCCCTGTGGCATTACCGAGGTGGAAAAACGCGCAGTGGAAAAAGCCGCGCGCGCGGCGGGCGCGGCACAGGCGTATATTTTGGAAGAACCCATGGCGGCGGCCATCGGTGCTATGCTGCCGGTTACCGAGCCCCAGGGCTCCATGGTGCTGGACATTGGCGGCGGCACCTCCGAGGTAGCCGTGATTTCGTATGGTGATATCGTCATCGCCAATTCCCTCCGGGTTGGCGGGGCGCGGTTTGACGAGGCCATCACGCAGTATTTCCGCAAGGAACGCAACCTCGCCATCGGCGAGCGCACGGCAGAAGAAATTAAAATCAGTATCGGTTCGGCGTTTCGGGACATGAATATGGGTGAAATGGAAGTTCGCGGGCGCGATTTGATTACCGGTATGCCCATCTGCGTACGCGTCACTGCCGCCGAGGTTTACCACGCCTTAAGCGAACCCGTGGGGCAAATCCTGGAAATGGTCAAGCAGACACTCGAGGTTACGCCACCCGAGCTTGCCGCCGACATTATGCAAGCTGGCATTGTGCTGACGGGCGGCGGCGCGCTTCTCAATGGGCTGGACAAGCTGCTGCAAACCGAAACCGGCGTTGAGGTGCGCGTTGCCGAAAGTCCGATGGAGTGCGTGGTGCTGGGCAGCGCGCGGTATCTGGAACACCTCAGCGAATACCGGGTGAAGTAGTGCTTCGCGCCTTTGCGCAAGCAGAGCGCATCGCATAACCTAACCGCCGCATGGCCTTGTGCAAATGCGGGCACGTAGCGTACGTCCGCGTCTTTGGAAAGGAAACCACCTTGGCTTTTAGACGAAACGGCAATCCCCTGATGGCACGGCAGGGCCGCACAGGCAGCAAACGCCCCAAGGCGGTTCGTTTTGGCGTGATTGCGCTCGGCTGTGTGCTGGTGATTGTTCTGCTTGCCCTGGTGCTGCCAAGCGGCAACCCGTTGGATCGTTTTTTTAATGCCATCACCATGCCTGTGCAACGGATGTTTGGCGGCATTGGCGCGTCTGAAACCCGGAAAAATGAGACTCAGCTGCGCCAGGATAACGGCGAACTGCGCGAGAAAAACGCGGCGCAATCTCTGCAAATTACTGCCCTGCAGGAACAGCTTCGGCAGGCCGAGGACGCGCTGGCGCTGCATAATTTTTCCATGCAGTATCCCCAGTACGAGTGGATGACGGCCAAGGTTATCGCGCGGGATCCGGGTCGGTGGCTGATGCAGTTTACCGTCAATGTGGGTGCCAAGCAGGGCGTCACGCCCAAGGCCGTGGTGTTTACGGCGGATGGCATTGTGGGGCACGTTGTGGAGGTTGAGGACAACAGCTGCGTGGTGATGACCCTCATGGACGGCCGCAGCAGCGTTGGTTGCATGATTGAGCGCTCGCGGGAGCAGGGAATTTGTCAGGGCGTGTTGTTTTCCGGGTTCACGCGCGCCAACATGGTGCTGCAGTATCTGGATGCCGGAACCGAAATCCTTCCCGGCGAGCGGTTGTTGACCTCGGGCGTGGACAGCGTGTATCCCTCTGGCTTTTTGATTGGGCATATCGATTCGGTAACGCCGACGGGCGATGGCAACGGACGTCAAATTTTGGTGACCTCAGCGGTGCGGTTTAACACGCTGTCGCAGGTACTGATTATGAAAGCCCCGGCCATGGAGGCTACGCCATGAAATATGTCGTGAAAGCCACGGAGGCTTTGCCATGAAATACGTCTACCTTGGGTTGGGTGCGTTGGCGGTTCATCTGACACATACGGCGGTGCTCCCCCACCTTGGCATGGGTGCTTTCTTGTTTTTGCCCTTGCTACTCTGCGTGTGCTATGGGTATTGGTGCGGGCCCTGGGTGGGTGCCGTCACAGGGCTGATTTTGGCACTGGCGGGCGAAAGCGTGGCAACCTTTCCGACGATGTCGTTGATTCTGCCTTATGTGGTGGCGGGCGGTGCTGCGGGGTTGGTCGCAAACCCCACCGCGTGGCAGAGCAAGGTGATTACCACGGTGGTGACCATGTTTGCGGTGTTTTTTATCCACCTGCGCATGGGCATGACGGTGGTGATGAGCGACGCGGGACAAGCGGTTTGGAACTCCACGGCTATGGGTGGCGCGCGTTTTTCAATTTGGCAGGTTGTGGGCGTGGTGGGGTTGGATATGCTGTACCACGGTGCGTTGATTGCCGCGCTGCTGTTTGGCGGCGCGTGGCTGGCGGGTCTGCTGGCGGGTCGGCAAAAGAATCGGCGCTCGGCGCTGCGGTAACAAACGATGGAGGCGCTGCGATAACGGACGATGGATATGATGAAAGACGAAAGACAACAACAGGAAACTCAGCAAGCGCCAGTCATACGCCTCATTGCGTTGGGCGGCATGGTGTTGGTGTTGTTTGTCATTTTATTCGCGGCGGCGGCCAATATTCAGCTGCTCAAGGGCGAGCAATATTCCCAGTCCAGCGAAAGTGTCCGGACCCGCGTGCTGACGCTCAAGGGCGGGCGCGGGGCCATTTACGACCGCAATGGGCTGCCGTTGGCCTATGATGTCCCCCACTATGACGTGGAGTTTTACCGTGACCCGGCCCGCAAAAGCAAAAAGGATTACCAGGAATATACGCGGATTTTGAACATCATGGCCGATATCATTGAGGCCAACGACGAATTCGTCATTGATACGCTAAGCATCAAAAAGGATGAAGCCGGCGCGTTTGTTTTTGATTTCGGCAACGTCGCGCAGGATATTTTCGACAAGCGGTTGGCCGGCTGGATTTCCAATATGTTTATCCCGCAAACCTATACCAAGGAAGGGGCGGAAGCCTCGACTAGGCTGTACGCCAAGGAGGGCGACACCATTGTCAATGTCCGCCCCGCTGAGGAATTTTATCAATTTTTAATGTCGCGGTATCAGATTTCCGAAGAAACCCCGTACGACCGCCAGCGCAAGCTGCTTTCGGTGTGGCAGGAAGTCACCATGAGCAGCTACACGGCCTACATTCCCATCAAAATTGCCACGAATGTTTCCTTTGAAACCATGGCGCAAATCAGCGCAAACGGGTTTGAACTGCAAGGCTCGGGTATTGCGCAAACGGCGCATCGGTACTACCCGCGCGGTAGCTCGCTGGCCCCCGTGATTGGCTACACAGGGCGCATCTCGGACGAGCCGCGGTTTGCCAAGTACACGGATCCGAACGGCGATTATCGGTACAGCGTCAACGATTTGGTGGGCCAAACCGGCATTGAGGCCTCCATGGAGTATGAGCTTTCGGGCAATCTCTATACCCGCGCGGGCAAGCGCATGATTGAAGTCAACTCGCTTGGCGCGGTTAAGCGGGTTGTCAGCAATGTGGAGCCTCAAAACGGCAATGATGTGTATTTGACCATCGATGCTGACCTTCAGCGCGTGGTGGAAACCGCCCTGGCGCAGAACATTGCTGCAACCCGAGAATACCAAATTAAGCGTTATAACGAAGAAAAAAAAGAAGAATTCGACGAAATTGTCGCCGAACGCAAAAAGGAAATCAACTACGCCAAGATGGGCGCGGCCGTGGTGTTAGACGCGCGCAACGGCGAGGTGCTGGCCATGGCCAACTACCCCTCGTATGACGCCAATCTCTTTGTGGGGCGCATTTCCGAGGCTGATTATGATCTGCTGCAAAATGATCCCGGGCTGCCCATGTTTAACAAGGCTGTGGCCTCGCGCGCGCATCCGGGTTCCATTTTTAAAATGGTGACGGGCTACGCCGCCCTGTGTGAGGGTGTTACCCAGTTGGATGAGCGGGTTAGCGACATGGGGTATTATGAAACGCATCTTAAAGCCGATTCGCTGGAGCACGGCCCCCGTTGCTGGCTGCACTACGGCTTAGAGATGCACGCCAACCAAACCATCGTTGAGGCACTGAAAAACAGTTGTAACTATTACTTTTACGAAATGGCCTATCGCCTGAAAATTACCAATCTGTACGACTGGGGTGCCAAGCTTGGATTGGACGAGCTGACCGGCGTGGAGCTTCAGGATGAGGTCAAAAGCCAGGTTGCGCGGCAAGAAACGCTTTATGACATCAATGTTCCGGCATCCAAGCAGCGCTCCTTGGACGCGCAGGCCGTCTACCGTAATATCACAACCTACCTGCAAGAACTATTTGAGGGCATGGATGTGGATCTGGACCCGATTCTGCTCGACGAAGTGGTGTCGGCCATGATGAACGCCACGGTGGCAACCGAGGGCAACCAAGGCGTGTTTGTGCGCAACGCCCTGATTAACGATCTCAAACTGCCCCGTGCCAACATGGTGGGCCTTGGCGTGGATACCTACATCAACCAACAGCTGTACCAACTGCTATGGACGGCAACCCGCACCTTGGTGACGGGCATTGGGCAGGATTCCATGATTACGCCCATCGCCGCAGCGCGGTATGTGGCGGCGGTTGCCAACGGCGGTCGCGTATATGAAACACATTTGATTAAGCGGGTGGTAACGCCACAGGGCAGGATGGACGAAAAAAAGGCAACGCTGGTGCGCGATCTGGAAATCCCCGCCGACATCCAAAGCGCAATTAAGGAAGGCATGCGGGCGGTGGTGTCGGGCGAGGATGGCACGGCCACCGAGCTATTTAAGGATTTTGAATACCTCTACGATATGGCGGGCAAGACCGGCACGGCGCAGGTATCCAAAATTGATATCGAGCAAAACGCGTGGTTTGTGGCCTTTGCGCCCTTTGAATCGCCCGAAATCGCCATTGCGGTGTATATTCCACAGGGTTCGTCCGGCGCACGCAACGCCACCACCGTAAAGGCCATCATCAAGTACTGGCTGGACAAACGCAGTTCCGACCCGGAGGAAGAGTTGCCGGCGATTAACGCGTTTACGCCGTAAAAAGGAGATCAATTCATGAGCGTCTATGTTATCGCGTCGGGCAAGGGCGGCACGGGCAAAACCATGCTGACGGCCAATCTTGGCGCGGCCCTGGCCCTGCAAAACAAGCGCGTTGCCGTGTTGGACGGTGATATCGGCTTGCGCAACCTCGACATGGCGTTGGGGCTTGAAAACCGCATCATGTTTGACTTTTTTGATGTGCTGGAGGGCCGCTGCACCCTGGACGCCGCCCTGCTGCGGCACCCCTCGCTGCATTCGCTGTATCTGCTGCCCGCGCCGCAAAACCGGCAATCCTCTGATATGCCAGACGGTGCCATCGCGCAAATTTGCCGCCAGTTGAAGGAGTCCTTTGATTTTGTGCTGATCGACGCGCCTGCGGGCATTGGGAGGGGCTTTTGGCTGTGCCGGCAGGCCGCCGAGGGCGTCATTGCCGTAACCCTGCCCCAAAGCGCCGCCCTGCGCGATTGCGACCGGCTGTTACGCTTGGCCAGAAACGCTTGTCCGCCAACCATCGAGGGCACCTATGGCTTTTGCAGCCGCGTGTTCGTGGTGCTCAACCGCACGCAAAAGAAGATCATGCGCAAGGGCTTGCAGCAATCCACCAAGGACGCCGAGGTGGTCATTGGTACAAGCTTTTCGGCGGTGATTCCCGAGGATATCATGGCTTCGCGCGCGCATGATGGCATCCCCGCTGTGGTGCGCTATGCATCGCCTGCGGGTCGGGAAATCCGAAAACTGGCGCAGGAAATCATCCGGCACGAAGGAGCGGAGGTGCTGCCGCAATGATGTCCACCGAACAACAAGCCAAAAAGCGCCCCTCACTGCGGTTGTTTGCGGAAAAAATACTGCCGCTGATTATCGCGCTTTTGTGCATCATATCTGTGGTGACCATCGGCGCATCCATGAACAAACCCATGATGGGCGACGAAAGCTGGATGGACAAGGTTCAGTTGCTTTTTACCTCCAGCTATGTACGGCTGCAAAGCCTTTGGGCGGTGGCCGGGTTTGTGCTGATGTTTGTGGTCAGCCTATTGCCCTACAAAAAGTACGAACGCTTGGCCATGGTTATCTATGGGCTTAACGTGGGGTTGCTGGTGCTGGTTTTGGCGGTTGGCAGTACCAAAAACGGAACCACGGGGTGGTTTAATATTCCCTTTGTGAAGGAACTGCTTGGCGAGCGCACCATCCAGCCCTCTGAGCTTGCCAAAATTGCCATCATCCTCTTTTTGGCGCGCATGATTGCCGCCCATGACGGAAAAATCGACACTTTCCGCAAGGTGCTGCCCATCATCGGCTACTTTTTGGTGCCCTTTGGGTTGATCATTGCTCAGCCGGATTTCGGCACCGCCATTGTGTACTTGGTGATTTTTGTGGTGCTGTTGTTTGTGGGCGGACTAAGCTTTAAGCTGTTTGGCATTTTTGCGGGCACCCTGTGCGCGGTGCTGCCCCTTGTTTGGTTTGTTGCCTTTGGGCCTGTGCAGCGCAACCGATTTTATGTGTTTCTCAACCCCGCTGCCAACGAGGCCAGCGCCTATCACGTCACCAAATCCATCATGGCCATCGGCTCGGGCGGCGCGTCGGGGCGCGGCGTGTTCAACACCGGCACGCTGAGCCAGCTCAACTATCTGCCAGAAAAGCACACGGATTTTATCTTTTCGGTTTTGGGAGAAACCTTCGGATTTCTTGGCGTTGTGGTGGTGCTGGTGCTGTTTGCGGTGTTGGTCTATCGACTGTTGGTGCTGGTTTTCACCACGCCGGACCGCTACGGCTCGCTGGTGTGCGCGGGTGTTCTGGCGTTGGAACTGGCGCATATCTTTGAAAACATTGCCATGACCATGGGTGTGATGCCCATTACGGGCATTCCGCTGCCCTTTATGAGTTATGGCGGAAGCGCCATGCTGGCCAACATGCTGGCCATGGGCATTGTATTGAGCGTGGTGCGCACCCGCCCGCCGCGCGTACAAAAGATGGAAACCCAAGGTGCGCTGGTGCAGCTTTCCGGAAAGCGCTTGCCCAACCGGCGCCGCCAACTGCCGACGATGGAATAGGGACGCGAAGGCTCCCCCACCATGGCGGTTGCACGTTGTGGAGCCGCTCGCCCGGAGCTGCTCGCTTGGAACCGCCCCGTCTGGAACCGCCGCACGGCGTGAAACCGTCCGTTGCGCAATCGAAAAGGAGTATCCGGTATGAAAAAAGTATTGACCATCCTTCTGGCTGTCTCGCTGGTTTTACTTTGCGGGTGCGGCACACCCGGTCTCTTTTTATCCACCCTTAAAGGCAACGGGGATACAGCTGCCAATGTCACGGCGTTGTCGGATGGCGTGTATACGCTGAAAATTTCCGGCATTACGCTGGTGGGCACCGCGCTTTTGTCCAACAATCTGGTGCTGGACGATACGCTGGACGATGCCGTGGTGGTGACCACGGACAAAAACATTTACAACGACATGAAGGTGACGGTGGATGAAGCCGCCCGAAGCATCACCATTTCGGGCAGCAATACCAAAAAATATAACACCAACAGCTTGATTATTCAGGTGGGCGTGCCGCTTTCCGAGGTGACCATCAACGGCGGGCTGCAAGTCAAGGCCAGCATCACGAAGCAAGCCAAGGTTGCCTACATCATCAACGGTGCCGTCAAGGGCAGTGTGCAGGCAAACGGCGTGCAGCAGCTGAGTATGAAAATTAATGGCGCCGCGCAGTTGGATATGGGCGGCACCTGCGAAAACTGCGTGATTGACATCAATGGCGCCACCAACATCAAGGCCTACGAGCTGGTGACGGCGAAAAGTGATCTGACCATCAGCGGCGCGGGCAACTGCGAGATTTTTGTTACCGACACCCTAACGGCGAAGATCGAGGGTCTGGGCAGTGTCACCTACAAGGGCGACCCCGCCAAGGTTATCCCCCGGACAAGCGGCTTGGGTTCCGTGAAGCCTGCGGAATGATTTTCTAGCGCTTACCCACGCGCAGCGGAAGGGTTTTCCAGCGTCGCGATGATGCCCCGCAAAACGCTTCCCCTAGGGCTGCAATGATGCCCGTGGAACGCTTCTGCGGCGTCGCGGCCAAAGTCTGTGGAATGTTTTTGAGGACGTCACGTGCACAGCCTATGGAGCAGCTTTTAGGAACATCACGAACGAATTATGTAGAGGGAAAGATCAAATGTCAAAGAATTTCTTGCGATTTGAGATGCACACGCACACGTCAGAATCCAGTCCATGCGGAGAAATTACCGCAAAAACCTTGGTGGAAACCTATCACAAGTTGGGCTATGACGGGTTGATTATCACGGATCATTTCCGCCCAAAATTTTTTGACCAATACGGGCACTTGCCCTGGGTGGAGCAGATGGCCATCTACCGCGAGGGGGGCCGCCAGGCCGCCTATTGGGGCGAAAAGCTTGGTCTCAAGATCTTTTGGGGCTTGGAAATTCGGTTTTCCGACGTTGCCGCAGGCGATTCGCGGGTCAATGATTACCTGGTCTACGGCATCACCGAGGAGGAACTGCTGGCCATGCCGGAGCTTGCCCACCAAACACTGCGGGGCTTTTCGGCGCTGGCGCGCAAAATGGGCTGGTTGTTTTTGCAGGCGCATCCCTGCCGCAGCCCTTATTCGAACGAGGACGAGGGGTGCCACATTGTCGATCCCACGTTACTCGACGGCATTGAGGTGCTCAACGCCCACCCTGTTCATCTGTCCAACAATGAAAAAGCCGCGCAGGAAAAAGCCCGAAACCCGCAATGGCTGACGGTAATGGGCTCGGATGCGCACTTTGTAGCGGGGTGCGGCCTGGCGCACATGGACTACCAGGCGCCCGTCAATAGCATTACAGATATCGTTAAACAAATCCGCGCACAGCGGCAAGAATAGGCTCCGCAAAAAACGCACATGCGCGGGAGGTGGCCTCGCACATCAGCAAAGTCATGAACACAGGACACCCGGTCCCGCCGCCACGTCGTTCTGTGCATGGCAGATATCGCGCAAAAAAGGGCACCGGTGAGGGTGCCCTTAAATATGTGGTCAGTGGTGAATGGCTGTCATCATGGCGGTTTGCAGTTGAGGAAACCCGCAGTAACCACGAAGACTTGCTGGCCGTCGAAACTCACAGCTGCGGAAGCTTTTACATCACTTCCATGCGGCTTAAATCGTCTTCGGCCAGTTTCTTTTTGCCAAAAAGTTCAAGGAGGAGCGGTAGGATAAACCCGCCCACCGCTGCCAGTAGGCCAAGGCCAAGCTCGACAATGGTTGTGCCACGGTAGGTTTCTGTGTATTCATACGACGTACCACCGAAGTGAATGTAATCACCAAAGAGGTACAGGTGGGGCTGGGTGTAATACCAAGCGATGGTGTCGCTTGCGATGGGTAGACCGGCATAGGCCATGTCCACCAGGCCTTGCAGGGCCAGCGCAAGTGCAACGCCGAGGACCGAAAACGCGGCCAGGCAAATCCACATGCCGGCTTTGGAGCCGCGGCCCAGCTTGTAGCCCAGGTAAATCAGGCATAGCATGGGGGCACCGGCAGCGACAAAGAAGGCCGGCGCGCTCCAAATGAGCATCAGCCAGAAGGCCAGCAGCCACAGCGCGACGCCAACCAACATCCCGGCGGCGGACAAAAGAACCGAAACAAGGGTGCGTGTGCCGCTCTTGGTTTTTTTCTGGCTTTGCTCCGCGGCGACGGCTTCCGCGCGGTAGTCGTCCATGCAACCGGTATGCACCATGTGCAATGCGCCCAAAACCGCCACGCGCTTGGCTTCTTTTTTGCCATAAGCCTCACCGCAATACCAGCAATGGTCAGAACCGCAGACTTCTTTTTCGCGCAGCAGCTCGATGGAACGATCAATAAACCGCAAGGTTTTTTCGTTGGCATCCGATTTGGCGATGGGCATAACCAGCCGCAAAGCACCGTCTTTTGCCTGAACGCCTGAGGGTAAATGCCCCGCCTTAACCTCCAACAGCACGTCGCCATTTAGGGTTTCTGAAAAATCCCGGGGCGCAAAGGATACCGCGCAAACCCGCTTGTTATTTTGCTCGTAGAGGGTAATCCAATATCCCTCAATCTGCTTATGCAGAATGCCGCTGACATAGGAAAACCCTTGTTTGGTGCCCCATTCGGCCAAGCTTCGGCTGATGTTGATCATGTTGCCTCCTTGAAAAATTCAGAACGGTGGGCGAAACGGCGGCGAAGAAGCGCGATACTTATCCTAATTTCCAATTAAGATGGCTACCAGCCACGCGATGGTAGAGCATTGTGACAATGGTTATGAAAAACGCGTTACACCAGCAGTTTGTCCAGCTCCTGCCGGAAGGTGTACAAATCCTTAAACTGGCGATACACGCTGGCAAAGCGGACATACGCCACCTCGTCCACCTCTTTTAGCTCGGCCATAACCATTTCGCCAATCTGGCGGCTTTCGATTTGCTGTGTCATGGCGTTGTAAATTTGCTTTTCAATGTTGGACACCATGGTATCCACAGCCTCCATGGGCACGGTGCGCTTTTCGCAAGCCTTGAGGATGGAGGTACGGATGCGCAATGGATCAAACGCCTGAAGCGCACCGTTGCGTTTGATAACGTACACGGGCGACATCTCGATTTTTTCATACGTGGTAAACCGGCGTTGGCAGGTTTCGCACTCACGGCGGCGGCGGATGGCTGTCGCGTCCTCGGTTGGGCGCGAATCCACCACGCGGCTGTCGGTTGCGCCGCAAAACATACATTTCATTGACTGTACTCTCCCACTCGATACCATAAAAGCAAGTCGCGGAGCCCGCCGTCAAGGTCAATCACGCTCATTATACTACAAAACCGTCAAAACGCCAAGCCAAATATTGAAAACGAGCCAAGGCCTCAGCTCGAATGCTGAAAAAGTGCCAAGCCCAACGCTGAAAGACCGCCAAGTCGAACGCCGAAAGAGTGCCAAGCCGGATGCTGCAAACCAACCAGACACTATTGGTTTTTGGTGTAAGCCAACAAGCCACCGGCCAGCAGCACCTGCTGCAAGCGCCCCGAGACGGGCAGCACGGCCTTGATGGATTTGTTTTGGGTTTGGTTAAAAACCGAAATTTCCCCGCCAATTTCCACCTGCGCGCGGGCGTTTTCGATGGTGAGCACGTCGCCTTGGTTGATGGCGTCGTAGTCGACCGGGTTTTCAAAAACCAATGGTACAATGCCCGAATTAACCAGATTGGCCATATGGATGCGCGCAAAGGACTTGACCAAAACAAACCGGATTTTCAGATAAAGCGGGGCCAGCGCGGCATGCTCACGCGAGGAGCCCTGCCCATAGTTTTCGCCCGCAACCAGCACTCCGCCGCCCGCCGTAAGCGCCCGCTGGGGGAAGCTTTCGTCCACGGGGGCCAAGCAGAAGTTGGCCAAATGCGGAATATTGGAGCGGAAGGGCAGTAGCTTGGCGTTGGAGGGCATGATGTGGTCGGTGGTGATGTTGTCCGGCATTTTCAACAGTACTTCCCCACCGATTTGATCTGCCATGGGTTGCGTCGCCGGAAAGGGCTTGATGTTGGGGCCGCGCTCCACGGGCTTTTCCTGTCCGGGCGTGCTTGGGGCCAGCACCGCCGTGTCGTTGATGAAAAACTGTGAGGGCATATCAATATTCAAAGCGCCGCCAAGCGTGCGGGGGTCGGTCAGCACACCCGTTAAGGCAGATGCCGCCGCCACTTCCGGGCTAACCAAATACACCGCGGCAGATTTTGTTCCGCTGCGGCCGAAAAAGTTGCGGTTGAAGGTGCGAAGGGAAACAGCATCCGTTTGCGGCGCTTGGCCCATGCCGATGCACGGCCCGCACGCCGATTCCAAAATGCGCGCGCCTGCGGCCAGCATGTCGGCCAGCGCGCCGTTTTGCGCCAGCATGGTCAGCACCTGTTTGCTGCCCGGGGCAATCACCAGGCTGACATCCGGGTGCACCGTTTTACCCTTAAGAATGGCTGCTACTTTGAGCATATCCATCAGGGAAGAATTGGTGCACGAGCCGATGGCCACCTGCTGCACGGCGATGGGGCCGATTTCGCTCAGCGTGCGCACGGTATCCGGGCTGTGCGGACAGGCGGCGAGCGGTTGCAGCGTGGATAAATCAAGGGTGAGGCTTTCATCATAAGCGCAGCCGTCGTCGGCGGACAGGGGCAGGTAATCCTGCTCGCGGCCCTGTGCGGCCAAAAAGGCGCGGGTGATATCGTCCGACGGGAAAATCGACGTGGTTGCGCCAAGCTCGGCGCCCATGTTGGTGATGGTGGCGCGCTCAGGTACGCTTAAATGCGCCAGCGCGGGGCCGGTATATTCGATAATCCGCCCCACTCCACCCTTGACGGTTAGGCGGCGCAGCACTTCGAGGATGATATCCTTGGCCGCGACATAGGGCGGCAATTGGCCGGTGAGGATGACGTTGACCACCTTGGGACAGGGTAGATAATATGCTCCGCCGCCCATGGCAACGGCGACATCCAAACCGCCCGCGCCAATGGCCAGCTGTGCCAGACCGCCGCCCGTGGGCGTGTGGCTGTCCGACCCCAGAAGCGTGGTACCGGGCTTGCCAAAGCGTTCCAGATGAACCTGGTGGCAAATGCCGTTTCCGGGCCGGGAAAAATGAATGCCATGCGCGGCCGCCACGGTTTGAATGTAGCGGTGGTCGTCGGCGTTTTCAAACCCCTCTTGCAGGGTGTTGTGGTCAATATACGCTACGGATTTTTGCGTCTTCACGCGATCCACGCCCATGGCTTCGAATTGCAGATACGCCATGGTGCCGGTGGAATCCTGCGTTAAGGTTTGATCGATGCGAATGGAAATTTCGCTGTTGGGGACAAGCTCGCCGGAAACCAAGTGAGCCGATAACAGCTTTTGAGCCAGATTCATGTGCATGGACGGGGTTCTCCTTTGCTACTGTGAGTTTACGTGCTATGATGTTATGATGAAGCGCGAATGCAGGGGTGGGGAAAAACCGAAGCATTGGCGAGGGCGCGGTGTGCATCTGACGCCATTGCCAATGCGTGAGGTTGCCTGCCGTGCCACGGCCTAGCCGATTTCCGGCTCCAACATGCCGTAATGCCCGTCGTTGCGGCGGTAGACCACGCAGGTGTTTTGGTGGTCGTCCAAAAAGACGAAAAAGGCATGACCCAGAAGCTCCATTTGTTGGATGGCCTCTTCGACATTCATGGGTTTGAGATAGAAGCGTTTGGTGCGAACCAGCAGACCCTCGTCCTCGGGCTCGTCGGCCTCCAGCGGCTCGAAGCTTTCCACCACGCGGGGGGCGACGCCCTTGGTCACGCGGCGGCGGTGACGTTGAATCTGGCGTTCGAGCTTTTCCACAGCCTGATCGATGGAGGCCATCAAATCGCCGGTGGATACCTCGGCGCGCAGCATACTGCCATCGTTATGGATGGTGAATTCGCAGCGATACAACCCGCGGCCAAAGGTCAGCGTGGTTTGCACCTCGGCGTCCTCGGCCATCGTCCAATGCAGTTTTTGGATTTTGAAGATGACATGATCGCGAATGGCGTCTGTTATGGTAAGGTTCTTGGCTAAAAAGCTGGTTTTCATTTGTTTTTTGCTCCTTCCATATTGTACCAACAGAAATCTGTCTTGCGTTTACTTTACCACTTCAAGGCCGAAATTGCAAGACATTGACAAACCGCCGGGAGTGTGGGATACTTCATTGATGGCATTCGTGAAGCGCTATCAATTTTATACTTTTCTGATGATGAGGTTTCCGCTTATGAAATTCCGTTACTGTACGTCTGAATCCGTCACCGAAGGCCACCCGGATAAGCTTTGCGACCAAGTTGCCGACGCCATTTTGGATGCCGTGCTGGCCCAAGACTCGCAAGCCCGCGTGGCCTGTGAGTGCGTGGCTACCACGGGCACCCTGATGATCATGGGCGAGATGACCACGGAATGTTATGTGGACATCTCCGCTGTGGCGCGCAAGACCTTGCGGGAAATCGGCTACACGCGGGCCAAATACGGCTTTGACGCCGATACCTGCGGCGTGCTGACGGCCATCGACGGCCAGTCGCCCGACATCGCGCAGGGGGTTAACCACGCCTATGATGCCAAGGACGCGCTGGATATCGGCGCGGGCGATCAGGGCATGATGTACGGCTACGCGTGCGATGAAACGCCCGAGCATATGCCCATGGCGTTGGTGCTGGCGCACCGCATTTGCCAAACCTTGGCGGCCAAGCGCAAGACCGGCGCGCTGCCCTTTTTGCGCCCGGATGGCAAGGCACAGGTAACGCTGGCCTATACCCCGGACGGCGCGATTGATCACATCGCTGCGGTGGTGTGCTCGGCCCAGCATGATGAAAACATCCCCATTGAGGATTTGCGCCGCGCCTTGCTAAACGACGTGATTTTGCCCTGCTTGCCCGCTGAATTGGTGCAGACGGATACACAATATTTTATCAATCCCACGGGCAGATTTGTTATTGGGGGCCCGCAGGGTGACAGCGGCCTGACGGGACGCAAAATTATCGTGGATACCTATGGCGGCTTTGCGCATCACGGCGGGGGCTCTTTTTCCGGAAAAGATCCCACCAAGGTGGATCGCTCGGCTGCCTATGCCGCGCGGCACATTGCGCGAAACATTGTGGCTGCCGGGCTGGCGCGGCGCTGTGAGGTGTCGCTGGCCTATGCCATCGGTGTGGCCCAACCTGTGCAAATTGGCGTGGATTCTTACGGCACGGGCGTACATGACGACGTCCGCCTGGCCGAAGCGGTTGCGCGGGTTTTTGATCTGCGCCCCGCCGCCATCATCGAGCGCTTTGGCTTGCGGCGGCCCCTGTACCGCCAAACCGCTGCCTATGGCCATTTTGGGCGAGATGATTTGAATCTGCCATGGGAAGCGTGCGATTTTGTCCGGCAATTATCCGATGAATTATGACAGAAATCGTCGGAAAGGTCATACAAATATTATTCCGAAATGAACAAAACGGCTACACCGTCATCAGCCTGGACACCAACCTGGGCCAGGCAACAGTGGTGGGGTGTATGCCTTTTTTGTGTACCCACGAAACCGTGCAGCTGCAGGGCGAGTATGCCCAGCACCCCGAATATGGCGAGCAGTTTGCCGTCACCCTGTGCCGCCGCGTGCTGCCGACAAAAATTGAGGGAATTGAAGCCTTTTTGGCCAGCCCTTTGTTTTCTGGCATCGGCAAAAAAACCGCTAAGCTGCTGACGGCCTATTTTCAAACGGATACCCTGACTGTGCTGGCCGAGCACCCCGAACGCCTGACTGAGGTGCCCGGCATTGGCAAAAAGAAGGCAAAATCCATTGCCGCGAGCTATGAAAAGCAAGCCCTGGCGCAGGATACCCTGGTTTTTTTGCAGGGCCACGGGTTTACGGCGGGCATGGCGTTGAAGGTGTATCGTACCTATGGGGCCATGGCCATGCCGGTGGTCAAGCAAAACCCGTACCGGCTGATTCAAGACGTGCCGGGTATTGGATTTCGCACGGCGGACAGCCTGGCGCGGGCGCTGGGTATGGAGCCTGAGGACGAGTTTCGGTTGCAAGCCGGCATTTTGTATATGATGGAACAAAACCTGCAAAATGGCCACACCGCGTGCTTACGCGAGGGGTTGCTGCAACAGGCGGCCACGCTGTTAAGCGCGCAATCGGCCACGGTTAGCGCGGCGTTGGAGGTGCTAATCCAAGCCGGGCGTGTGTTGGTGGTTGAGATGGAAAGCCAACATCGACTCTACCTCCCCCACTTGCTGACGGCAGAAAAAAACATTGTGGCGCGGCTGACCGCACTGCTGCGAAACCGATTTGAGCCCCCTGCGGATTTGGATCGCGTGCTGCAAAGTACGCAGGGCTTTGAGCTTTCGGACGAGCAAAAGCAAAGCATTGCCATGGCGGTGCAAAGCGGCGTTTGCATCATCACCGGCGGGCCGGGCACGGGCAAAACCGCATTGGTGCAGTCGCTGACCGCGCTTTTTGCACATATGGGCAAAAAGGCGTTGTTGGCCGCACCCACGGGCCGTGCCGCCAAGCGGCTAAGTGAAGCCACCGGGGCCGAGGCGGTTACCCTGCATCGGCTGCTGGAATACGCCCCGGCGGACGACTCCGAACAGGCGCACATGGTGTTTCAGCGCAACGCCCAAAAGCCACTATCCTGCCACGCTTTGATTTTGGATGAATGCTCCATGGTTAATACCCTGCTGTTTTCGGCCGTGCTGGAGGCATTGCCCAATAGGGCCCAATTGGTGCTCGTGGGCGATGCCGACCAACTGCCCCCCGTGGGCCCGGGACAGGTGTTGTTGGATTTGCTGCAATCCCGTGCCATTCCAACCGTGCGGTTGCGTACCATCTTTCGCCAAGGTCAGGGCAGCCACATTGTGACCAACGCTCATGGGCTGTTGCATAACCAACCCATGGCGTTGAACGCGCGGGAGGGCGATTGCTTTATCGACCGCCGCAACTCGGCGGACGAAATCCGCGAGGCCGTACTGGCCCTCTGCGCCGAGCGCCTGCCCAAGGCGTATGGCTATGATCTGATGCGCGGCACGTTGCAGGTGCTATCCCCCATGCGCCGTGGCAAAACCGGGGTTTCGGAGCTAAATCTGGCCCTGCAAGCGACGCTAAACCCGGCGGCTGCGGGCAAAAGTGAAATCAAAATGCCGTGGGGCGCCTTCCGCACCGGCGACCGCGTGCTGCAAACCAGCAACGACTACCACACCCCGTGGGAAACCGACGACAACGAAGGCGTGGGCGTGTTCAACGGCGAGACGGGAACCGTCACCCAAATTGACCCGCGCGAAAAGCTCCTTGATGTGCTGCTAGACGACGGGCGGCGCGTAACCTACGACCAAACCGGCATGGAGGATTTGGATCTTGCCTATTGCCTGTCCGTGCACAAGGCGCAGGGCAGCGAGTATCCGGCTGTGATTTTTGTGTGCGCCGACGGCTACCCTCAATTGCTGACCCGCAACCTGCTGTACACCGCCATGACGCGCGCCCGCAAGCTGTGCGTGTTTGTGGGGCGGGACGAGCAATTGCAGCGCATGGCGGCCAATACGTCGCGCGATGTGCGAATTTCGGGGATTAAGAGCTTGTTGGGCGTGGAAGACGTGATGATATGAGCGCCTCCTCATCTAATCTTGTTCAATATGAGAACACGGGCATAATCAAAAAGCATGGAATTGCAGACAATTTGTCAGAATCCATGCTTTTTTCTGCGATAAAAGGCTCAATACCGCACCCAATCGCTTGCGGCATAAAATTCGTTGACGTAATCCAAAAGCCGATCCTCGGCGATGGCTTGGCGAATGCCCTGCATTAGCCGCATCAGGTACCGCAAATTGTGAATGGTGGCAAGGCGTGCGCCTAGAATTTCCCCCGCTTTGAACAGATGCCGAATGTACGCGCGCGAAAACTGTCGGCACGCCACGCAGTCGCAGGTGTCGTCAATCGGGATGTACGATTGCGCGTTTGGTGCGTTGCGCAGGTTGAGACGGCCCTGCGGCGTAAACACCATGCCGGTGCGTGCGGTGCGCGTGGGCAGCACGCAGTCGAACATGTCCATGCCGCGCAGCACGCCCTCGATGAGGCAATCCGGGCTGCCTACGCCCATCAAATAGTGAGGCCGTTCCTTTGGCAAATGCGGCTGAACAACCTCGAGCATTTCGTACATGAGCGGCTTGGCCTCCCCCACCGACAGCCCGCCGATGGCGATGCCGGGGAAGTCCATCCCGCCGATGGCCTTGGCGCTTTGCACACGCAAAGAGGGTGTGATGCCGCCCTGCACAATGCCGAAAAGGCTTTGCTTTTCCTCGTGTCCGCGATGGGCTTGCAGGCAACGCTCGGCCCACGCGTGGGTGCGGTGCATGGCGTCCTGCACGGTGCGCTCGTCGGCGTTGGCCGGAGAGCACTCGTCAAATGCCATGATGATGTCCGCCCCCAGCTGATGCTGAATTTGCGTGGCGCTTTCGGGCGTCAGTTTGTGGCGCGAGCCATCAATATGCGACTGAAAAACCACGCCTTCGTCGGTTACCTTGCGGATGGATTGCAGCGAAAAAACCTGAAACCCGCCGCTGTCTGTCAGGATGCCGCGGTCCCATGCCATGAAGTCGTGCAGCCCGCCGGCACCCGCTACCACCTCGGCACCCGGACGCAAAAAAAGGTGATAAGTATTGGATAAAATGATATCCGCGCCAATGCTTTTCAGCTCATCGGGCGACATGGCCTTGACGGTGGCCTGTGTGCCGACCGGCATAAAGATTGGGGTGGGAAATACACCGTGCGGCGTGGTCAGCTCGCCCAACCGCGCGCCGCTTTGACGGCATTGCTTAACGCATCGCCAGGTCACCGCATGAGGCATAAAAACTCCGTTCTTTTTTGGGTTATTGCTGTGTTGTTGTCTTCTCGTTTGGCTGTCGGTCAACGAGCAGTTGTTTCATTAAATTAGAATGGCAATGTTGATATCCTCGCCAAGCACGACATGTTCCTGCTTTTTGATTTTTGCCTTAAGCGGAAGCAGATACGTATCCTGTTTTGTATCAAACCAGATGGCGGTTTGCCATTCGCTTCCGCCAAGCGTTGCGGTTACCTTCATGCGCCCCCAGCCTTCTTCCAGCCACTTGAAATTGTTTCTGATTTCGGCGGATTGTTCTTTCGGAAGCGAAACAAACGTCCAGCCGCCCATTTCGTCGGAGGAGGAACACTGATAAGCGCTTGCCGTGAATGCGTACTTCATTTTTTCCATTGCTTTCCCCTTGCTAAACGAAAATTCCTTTGCAAATCGCTGGTTCTCTTGCTAAACGCAAGCAGAAATCCAGCCTTCGGCTTGTTCTCTTTCTCACTGGCGTCAATGCCGGATTACTCTCCCGCTGCCATCAATTCCCGGCGGCGGCTTAAAATCAAACCGCCAATGATCATCAGCACCCCCGTGACCATCAGGAGTATCTCAATTTTCACAATATCCCCCAACGGCCCGAACACTGCGGTGCCAAGCGGCATGGCAAGGCCGCTGACCATGGCGACGACGCTAAAGATTCTGCCCATCATATTGGCGGGGACCTTTGTCTGCATCACCGTTGTGCTGGGCGCGTTGTACATCGACATCGAGATGCCGCAAACCGCCATGACGCCCAGATACACCCAAAAGTTCAAAATTACGCCAAACAGCGTTGTGGTAACGCCAAAGAGTATCAAGGCGAAAATCATGGTGTGAACCTTGTTTTCAAAACCGCCCCAAACGGCAATCGCAATTCCGCCAACAATCATCCCGACAGAAAAGGCAACCTCGATGCCGGTCAGCCGCCAGACATCCTCGCCAAAGGTGCGCGCGGCCTGAAGGGGCGTCAGCATCGCGGCGGGCGACGCCAACACACAAAACAGCGCGGTGGCAATGAGCATGGTTTTTAACCAAGCCTGACTGCGGATAAACCGCAGACTCTCGGCCATCTCGTGGGCATACGCCCGAATGCCGGTCTTGCGCTCCCGCGCGTCGGGAACGCCGCTGACCTTAACAAAGAAAAAGATGGTTGCGATTCCGATTACCGCAGTGGCCAGGTCAATCAAAAAGATGACTTCCAGCGGCAAAAAAGCCAGCATCGCGCCGGCCGCCATGGGCGCGGCAAACATGGTCAGCGACCGCGCAGTGCTTTGAATGCCGTTAAACCGCGCCAGATGCTCTTCGGGCACAATTTGCGGAATCAACGCGTTGGCGGCAGGTTCCTGCACGCCCTGTCCGACGCTTCGCAGCATGGTGGCAATCAGCAAAACCCAGATGCTCTGAATGCCGGATATGAACAAAAGGGTGACCAGCAGGGTGATGACGGCAATCGCCGCATCGGCAATGTTGACCAGATACTTGCGGTTGTAGCGATCGGCCCAAACCCCGGCAAAGGGGGAAATAAACACCATGGGCACCATGGCGGCACAAGCAAAAAGCGCAATTAGCCCGCCGGACTGCTCCTGTAAGGTAATATGCCAAATAACCGCATGCGAAACCAGCATGGAACCAAACATGGATACAAACTGCCCCGCGATGAAAAAGGCGGCATTTCGTTTCCACTTGGGCGAAGGCATGGTGTTTTGCATGGGGTGAGGCTCCTTTTACAAGATCAACATCGCATCGCCAAAGGAAAAAAAACGATACCCTTGGTCGATGGCCAGTTGGTAGATTTCAAGCGCACGCTGGCGGCCCATCATCGCCGACACCAGCATCAGCAGAGTGCTTTGCGGCAGATGGAAGTTGGTAATCAGGGCGTCCACGCCATGAAAGGCGTAGCCGGGATGGATAAAGATATCCGTCTCGCCGCATTGGGCGGAAAAAACGCCGTCAGCATTCGAGCAGGTTTCCAAAATGCGGCAGGAGGTGGTGCCGACGCCGAAAATTCTGCCCCCCGATTGCCGCGTGCGGTTGAGCGTCTGGGCCGACGCGTCGTCGAGCGCGTAGAACTCATGATGCATGTGGTGGTCTTGAATGTTTTCTACTGAAACCGGACGAAAGGTGCCCAGCCCCACGTGCAGACACATGGAAACTACCGCAACGGGCAGCGTTGCAATCTGATCCAGTAGCGCCGGCGTAAAATGCAACCCCGCCGTGGGAGCCGCCGCCGAACCGGGATCTTTGGCGTACACCGTTTGATACCGCTCGCGGTTTTGCAGGGGCGCGTGGATATACGGCGGCAGCGGCATGGAACCCACCGCGTCGAGCAACTCTTCAAAAACGCCATCATATTCAAAGCGCAGTTCGCGCAGACCGTCGGCGCCGCACGCCAAAATCGTGGCCGCAAGCTTTGGCGAAAACGCAAAGCGCTCCCCCGCCACTACCCGCTTGGCCGGTTTGGACAGGGCTTGCCAGTCGGTGGTGTTGTGACGGCGCAGCAACATAAATTCAACCTTGGCGCCCGTGGTCAGCCGTTGCCCAAACAACCGTGCGGGAATCACCCGGCTGATGTTTCGCGCCAAGGCGTCGCCGGGCCGAAGGTATTGCGGAAGATCATAAAAGTGTTTATGTTCAACGAAATTTTCCTTGCGATGCACCACCAGCATTCGGGCGTGATCGCGGGGCTCAATCGGGGCTTGCGCAATCAGCGATTGGGGCAGATGGTAATCAAAATCCCGCACGCGCATGGTTTTGGGTTGTTGTGTTTCCATCATTCATCAGTACCCAACTGCAACTGCGAGGTTAAACCGGCCGGCATTTTGCGTCCCATATGCTGATAGGCCGCCGGGGTGCACACCCGTCCACGCGGGGTGCGTGCGATAAACCCCAGCTGCATCAGGTAGGGCTCGTAGACATCCTCAATGGTGATGGATTCCTCGCCCGAGGCCGCCGCCAGCGTATCCACGCCCACTGGGCCGCCGCTGAATTTATCAATGATGGCCAAAAGCATGGTGCGGTCAACCTTATCCAGCCCCAGTTCGTCCACTTCCAGCATGTTGAGGGCGGCATCGGCGGCGCGTTGGGTGATGCTGCCGCCCGCCTCCACCAGCGCGTAATCGCGCACGCGTTTTAAGAAGCGATTCGCAATGCGGGGCGTGCCACGGCTGCGACTGGCGATTTCATAGGCACCGGCGGGGTCAATGTCCACTTCCAAAATTGCGGCCGAGCGCGTGACAATGGTCGCAAGCTCGTCCGGGCGGTACAACTCCAGTCGGCTGATGATGCCGAACCGGTCGCGCATGGGGGCGGTCATCTGTCCGGCGCGTGTGGTGGCACCCACCAGCGTAAAACGGTTGAGGGGCAGACGAATGCTACGCGCGCCCGGCCCTTGGCCTACCATGATGTCCAGCGCAAAATCCTCCATCGCCGGGTAGAGCATTTCCTCCACACTGCGCGAAAGGCGGTGGATTTCATCGATAAATAGCAGATCGCCCGTGTCAAGGTTGGTTAAAATGCCCGCCAAATCCCGTGGTTTTTCGATGGCGGGGCCGGTGGTTACGCGAATGGCGCTGCCCATTTCGTTAGCCAAGATAAAGGCCAAGGTGGTTTTGCCCAATCCCGGAGGCCCATACAGCAGCACGTGATCCAAGGTCTCATTGCGCCGCCGCGCCGCTTCCATGTAGATGGCTAATTTTTCTTTTTCTTTATCCTGCCCCACATAGTCCGCAAACGCGCGTGGGCGAAGGCTTTTGTCTTGCGCCAAATCCTCTTCCCGCAGGGCCCCTGTGACCAAACGGGCTTCGTCTTGTTGCTCGTACATCGATGAACACCTCTAAAAAACTTGTGTCGGAACCAAAAATCCGTGCAGAAACTTATGCCGAATCAGAAACCCGCGCTAAAACCCAAATGCATGGCGGAAGCAGCGGCTTGCGCCAGAGTTCAAAACGCATGGAAACACCACTTCCATTGGGTGTTTACTTATCCCCGCCTTGCCGCATCCATTGCCGTTAAAACGGCTTTGACAATATCCTCCACCCGCTCGTGTCCCGCGGCGCATTGCTGTGCGGCGCTTACGGCCTCCGAAGGCGTAAAGCCCAGCGATACCAGTACCTCGGCGGCCTCGTGCAACAGGCTTGGGGCGGCGGTGGAAGGCTGTGTCACGCTCGAAAGGCCTGCCCCGGCGAATTCATTGGCGGCCTGCTCGTTTAGCTCCAGAATCATACGTTGCGCAGTTTTTTTGCCGATGCCCGGCACTGAGGCCAGGCGCTTGTCGTCCTTGGCGGTGAGGGCCAGGGCCAGATCATGCACCGAAAGGTTGCGCAGTACTGTGATGGCCAGCTTAGGGCCGATGCCGCTGACCGAAACCAACCGGGTATACATGCGCTTTTCCTCGACACTCTGGAACCCGAAAAGGCTCATTTCGTCCTCGCGAACATGCAGCAGGGTGTGGACAAACCCCACCTCGCCGGGCGCGCCAAGATTGGCCAGCGCACCCTGCGTGCAGATGACCTCGTACCCAACACCGCCACACTCAAGCACGCAGCTGTGTTGGTTCTTTTCGGCAATGATACCGCGCAAAAATGCATACATGAGGAGTCCCTTTCTACGGGTCTATTTCTTTGCTTTGAAAGCTGAAAACGTGATGGTGCGATGACCAATTTGGCTGACAAAGGAGTATCTATCTGATGGCAAATTGCTGATGAAAGCGCGCCTACCTGATGGCAAACTGCTGATGAAAGGCACTGCTTTGCAAAAGGCAAATCGCCAGCGCGAGGCCGTCCGCCGCGTCGTCGGGCTTAGGGATTTCCTTTAGCCCCAACATCCGCTGCACCATCCATTGCACCTGATCTTTTTCGGCGTGGCCATAGCCGCTAACCGCCTGCTTAACCTGCATGGGGGTATATTCAAACAAGGGGAGCTTGGATTGCTGGGCCGCCAGCAACGCCACACCGCGCGCCTGGGCCACCGCCATGGCTGAGGTGGTGTTGCGGCTGAAAAACAGCTCTTCAATGGAAACAGCCTGAGGGGAAAACTTGATAATCATATCCTGAACCGAAATATACAGCTGCTCCAACCGAACTGGCAAGGGCTGTTTAGCGGGGGTGGTGATGACGCCAAATGCTACAGCAGAAAAACGCCCGCTTTGGCCCTCCACTACGCCATAGCCCAGCGTTGCAAGCCCCGGATCAATGCCCAATACCCTCACAAAAAACCTCCGCTGGATTTCAAAATATCTGCGAAAAGACCGCTGATTGACGCCAAAATGTCCGCACAAAGATCGCTGATTGATGCCCAAATGTTTACGTTTGGAAATCTCCGATGGATTTCCGAGTACCCGTGTGAAAACCGCCCCGATTGACGGCTGAACATGCACATAGAAGAACTTTGACCGCTCACAAATATTGTACGTTTGCGGGGCGTGGATGTCAAGGCTGCCCGCCGGTTCCGCGTGGACGTTAAAGTTTCAATCAACCGCAATTGTCAGGGCAACCGCAAGCCAAAAAGTGTCGCCGAACAGCCAACCGCAATCGCCAGGGCAACCGCGAGCCAAAAGTGCCGAGAGGCCGTCAACCAGCTGCCAATGCCTTAGGTAACCACTGATTAAAGGCTGGCACGCCAACTTCGGCGTCTTTTGGCCTCAAGCGGCATGTGGCAAAAACTTTTATATTTCGTTTAATATGCGCGTTTTTGCCACACACCTCTTGAAACCAAAATCCGCGCAAATCTAGCGCACTCCCATTAATCAGTGGATACCTAGAAACAAAGATTTTCTGCGATATCCCCCGCCGACATGGCGTTTTGGCCTTGCGTCGCCGCGGCGCGATTGCCCGCCCTGCCATGCAGCGCCACGCCGCAGCAGGCCGCTTGCCATGGCGACATGCCCTGTGCCAAAAGGGCGGTGATGATGCCGGAAAGCACATCGCCGCTGCCCGGCGTGGCCATGCCCGGATTGCCCCCGGCATACAGCGCGTAGGGCCCTTGGGGTCGGGCAACCACGGTGGTTGCGCCCTTGAGCACCACAACCGCGCCGCTTTTCGCTGCGGCCCTTTGCGCGTGGGCCACGGGGTTGGCCAAAATTTCGGCAATCGCCACGCCAAAAAGCCGCGAAAACTCCCCGGGATGTGGGGTGATTACCACCCGCCCGGAGGCCGCGAGCAGGGCGTCGGGCTTTGCGTCCAAGGCGTTTAAGGCGTCGGCATCCAGCAAAAGCTTGCCGGGAAATTCGTTCAGTGCCCGATGCACCCAGCACGCCACCACCCGCTGACGCCCTAAGCCGGGGCCAAGGCCCAACGCGGATTTCCCCTGCCAAAAATCCGAAAGCGCGGTATCCTCCCCGCACCACATGGCCTCGGGTGGCAGACCGTTCGGCAGGGTTTGGGCATACAGCGTCACCAGCCCGGCCCCGCCCCGCAGCGCGCCGTGGGTCATCAGCACCGCCGCGCCCGGCATTCCGGCGCTCCCGGCAATCAACCCGGCATGGCCCAGTTGATTTTTATGAATTTCCATGGGTCGCGGCGGCAGTTGTGCCGCAAGCCAAGCCTCGTCCAAGGCAATGGCGGTAAATTCTCGCACGGGCAAAAGTCCGATATCAGCCACCGCAAGCTCGCCCGCAAACCCGCGCAAAGGCATTAAAAGCAGCCCGGGCTTGGCGTGCCCCAAGGCCAGCGTGACATGTGCGCGGACGGCCAAAATTTCATTGGCTGGGATGCCGGAAGGTGCGTCCAAAGCCTTGTCAGTCGAACGGCCGACTGGCGCGCCCCAAACCCCATCAGCCGGAACCCCGGAGGGCACATCCACGGCCAGCACCCGGCATTGACTGCGGTTGAGGGCCTCGATGGCGGCTTGCCACAGCCCGGTTGGCGGACGGGTTAGGCCGATGCCCGCGATGGCGTCAATCACCAGCGCATAGGATGGGATGGTCTGAAGTTGTGCGGCATTTGTCTGAAGCTGTGTGATGTTTTTGATGTCGACCATGGCAACGCCAAAGGCCTTGGCCAGTCGAGCTTGGGCGCGAAGCATCGGTGTGGGCTTGGGGTGATACAGCCGCCACACGGTTACCGCCCGGCCCTGCGCATGCAGCAACCGTGCCGCGGCCAAGCCGTCCGCGCCGTTGTTACCGTGGCCGCAAATCACCAGAATTGCGCCCGGTGTTTCGGTGGTCATGGCCAGCGCTTTTTGGGCGACGGCCAAGGCGGCGCGTTCCATCAAAACGCTCTGCGACAAACCGGCGCTTTGCGTATCCTGCTCCAATTGGCGCATTTGGGCGTGGGTCAAGATCAGCATGGCATCCTCCGCATCTGGGTCAAAAAGGTTTAAGCAAAGTCAACGCGGCTGAATCGAAAAAAACGAAAAGTCAAGGCCAAATAGGTTCAAATGAAGCCAAGAAGGTTGAATCAAAAAAACGAAAAATCAAGGTCCCACAAAGGGTTAGGCAACGCCAAGGCGGCCAAATCAGAAAAAACGAAATGCAAGAAGTTCTCAACGGCCTTTGAGGCAAGTTTGGCCTGTCGTGCTATTCCCAGTATTGGTTCAATAGCCCGCGCACATGAACATCCCCAGCCAACACGCGCTCGCGCCCACCGGCCCGGTTAAGCACCACCAGCATGCCGTCGTCGTCGAAATACAGGGCGGTGCCCTCAATGGTGCCGTTGGGGGTTTGGATGCGAACCTCGCGCGCCAGCGTAACTGAATATGGGCGGTAAATTTCCATGATGGCCGCAAAGTTGTAGTCTTGCAAATAGCGCTCGTAGAGGACTTCAAAATTGTTGCAAAAGGCCACAATTAAGGGCACGCGCGAGGTTTTTTGCACGGCGTGGGTGTCGAGCGAAGTGGCGATTTCCGCAAGCTCGGGCGGCCATTCGTCGTCCGCAATCGACACATTGACCCCCACGCCCAGCACCACGTGGCAGACCTCGTGCTGCATGGTGCTCATCTCGGTGAGGATGCCGCAGACCTTTTTGTTGCCGATTAAAATATCGTTGGGCCACTTGATACCCGGCGTGATGCCACCGCAGCTTTCCATGGCCTGAGCCATGGCCACCGCCGCCATCATGGTGATCTTTTGCGCGTCCTGAACCGTCAGCTTGGGGCGCAAAACCAAGGAAATCAGCAAGCTTTTCCCCGGTGGAGAGGTCCAGGTGTTGCCCATGCGCCCACGCCCGGCAGTTTGCTCCTCGGCCAAAATGAGGGTACCGTGCGGCGCGCCGCAATCGGCCAAAAACTTGGCACGCAGGTTGGTGGAATCCGTCTTTTTTAGATGCACAACCTCGCGGCCAATCAACCGGGTTTCCAACAATTGCTTGATAAAAAAGGGCTCGATAATATCCGGCACCACCCGCAGTTTATAGCCAAGCCGTGGCGAGGCCTCAATGCGGTAGCCGTCCTCACGCAGACCCTGCACCTGCTTCCAAATGGCGGCGCGGGTGCAGTCCAAAGCGCGGCACAGCTCCTGCCCGGAAACATACTCGCCGATTTTATTCATCAAGGCCGCCAGAATCAACTCACGCATGGTTCTTGCCTTTCTTGATTTGGGTAAGTCTGAGGTGCGCATTTCGCTCTCTTGTTTTGGGTAAAATCACGTTGTGCATGATACGCTCGCGATTCGGGGAAATCCGTGTTGCGCAACAGGATGGACATGCTTACGGTACTGCCACTACAAAACACTCTGGATAAACGTCGTGGCGTCCGAACTGGCTGAGCAATTGAAAAACACATCGGGTGTTTCGTCGGCGGCAATGAGGCCGTCTTGCATATACAAAATGCGGTCGGCCACCTCGCGTGCAAAGCCCATCTCATGGGTCACCACCAGCATAGTCATTTTGGTTTGCGCCAGCTCGCGGATGACCGCCAGCACCTCGCTGGTCAAGAGCGGATCGAGCGAGGAGGTCGGCTCGTCAAACAGCAAAATATCTGGCTCCATCATCAGCGCTCGTGCAATGGCTACGCGCTGCTTTTGGCCGCCCGACAACGTCGAGGGCCGCACATTGTATTTGTCCCAAAGTCCGATCTTTTTCAACAACACCTCGGCTTGCGCCATGGCCGCAGCGCGTGGTAAGCGCTTCACCCGCATGGGCGCTTCAATGAGATTGCCCAGCACGGTGAAGTGCGGGAACAGGTTGAATTGCTGAAAAACCATGCCCATGGGCGCACACGCGGCGCGGGCTTCGGATTCCCGAACATAGACGCCCTCCACCAGCAAGGGTTTGTCCTCGATGATGATGGTGCCGTTGCTGGCTTTTTCTAAGTGAATTAGGCAACGCAGCAGGGTGCTTTTACCGCTCCCCGAAGGCCCGACGATGGCAATCGCTTGGCCTTTTTGTACCTCAAAACCAACGCCCTTGAGCACCGGAAGCTCGTCGAACTGTTTGTGTAAATTTTTAATTTGCAGCATTACCTTGGCCATGATCCATCCCCCAACAAAAGCGTGAAGGCACAGGCGGAAATCCTCCGCCATGCCGGGTATCAGCCGAAATACCGATAGCATAATAGACCGCGCATTTAAAAAATGCTTGTGCGCGAGGTGGCTTTGCATACTGGCAAAATCATGAATACGGCACTCGACTGTTTTGTTCGTGGCAAAAGCGCCGGGTCAGAGTACCGGGACAAGGCGCGGCGCGCTGCCAACCCCGCGCGCGGTCAAAAGGCCGTGCGTTTTTCCAAATAGCGGAAGAGATAGGTCAGCACCACATTCATTAGCAGAAAAAAGACAGCGGCCACACCATATGCCGTGGCGTTAACATCTCGGTTGACCGCATTTTTGGCAAAAAATAGCACCTCGGTGACGCTGATGGAAATCACCAGCGCGGTGTCCTTGACCAGCGTAATGCACTCGTTGGAAATGGCGGGCAAGCTGATGCGCAACATTTGCGGCATGACAACGCGAAACAGGGTGTGCGCGCGGGAAAGCCCCAGCACACGCGCTGCCTCGTGCTGGCCGATATCCACGGACAACAGCCCACCGCGAAAGATTTCGCAAAAATACGCTGCGTAGTTCAGCACGAAGGCAATGCACGCGGCGGGAAAACGCGAAAAAACCAGGTATTTGCCCACAAATGGCAGGTTTGGCAGCCCAAAATAGACAAAAAACAGCTGCAAAAGCAGGGGCGTACCCCGCAGCAGCCATACATAAAAATTGACTGCGCCCCGCATACCGCGCACCCGACTGTTGCGCAGCAGCGCCAGTGCCAGGCCAAAGGGTAGCGACAACACCGCTGTGATGAAAAACAGGCCCAACGTATACTTGAGCCCCATGGACAGCCCGGCGCACAGCTTCCAAATGTACGCAAGGTCGTTTAAAACCCGCTCGTACAGCGAGGCTTCCGCCAAAAAGGCAAGGCTGGATTGGTTCATGGGGTATTCCTTTTGTGATGGCATTGAAAAAGTGAAACGTATTTTTGCGTAATCGTTAAAATTGGAGGCATCGCCTTTGTGTAGGCATCGAAATGTGGGGCATCACGGTTGTATATATCCATTGAAAAAGGGGGAAATGATCCCCCTCCTTCGCTCGTCATTGGTACGACAGAAATGCTTTCTAGTTCTTGGACAATAGGTATTCGGCCATGACCAAGTCGATGACCAAAGCGTCCACGCGGCCAGTTTTTAATTCTTGGAAAGCCGCGAAATTATCGTCGAAGGCTTGAACAGCCGTCAGCGACTCAAAAACATCGTGGCCCTCAATGGCTTCAGCGGCAGAGGAACCATCTTGCAGCGAGACCTTCTTGCCAGTTAAATCGGCGATGGCGTTGATGCTGCCGTCGTTCTTAACAACGACAACCTGTGCGTTGGACAGATACGGCTTGGAAACAAACATGGCTTCCACGCGGCTGTCGTTGAT